>Ga0210046_1000246_pt1 | contig 57656 bp, 45 predicted proteins | sample CryGeyCG2114_250_FD_185461 | JGI IMG/M metagenome (GOLD analysis project Ga0210046, IMG submission 185461) | Groundwater microbial communities from aquifer - Crystal Geyser CG18_big_fil_WC_8/21/14_2.50 (SPAdes) (version 2) | ecosystem: Environmental > Aquatic > Deep subsurface > Groundwater ...
AGTTATTGTGCTTCTTCCTTTACCAAATAGTTGAGCCATTTGTTCTTGCGTAAGCCAAACTGTCTCATCTTCTAACTGCACTTGAAGTTTTGTTGTACCATCCGGTGCTTCGTAAATTATTATTTCTGAATTCTGTTCTATTTTAATTTTTGTCATAAAGCAAAGATAATAAATTTGGGAAAATGATTTTTGGATTATTACATGCTTTTAGAATTGATTGTGTAACGTTAAGTATATGAAATCGTTTGGCATTTCGAAGCACTGACCTGTCAAACCGCTACAAATTTCATTAAATGTAACAAACTTAACACTAGCACTATCCGCCAAATGTTTTATATACATTGTTGTATGCTGGGCTTTATTCATTATCAGTCAGTTATCAATTTACTACAATCCAAAATCCGTTCAATCGAAGCACTGCCGTTTCCGAAAAAATTAGTTTTTAGGGTCGGCAAAAAAGCGTTGACAAAAAGACAAGCTCTATTGCAATTTTTGGTTTGAACGTTGGCTTGTGCGAATTGCAATTGTGCTTGGCTGTGTGGGTTGATAATCATACTTTTATTATCGTAACACTATTCGTTCATCCTTGCTAATAACAAGTCCTTTTTGTAATGCAAAATCAATCCCCATTTTCATAGCTTGCTCAACATTCCCTCCCAAACGGGCATATCCAAAAATTTTAGCTACTTCTCTAATCAAATCATCTTCAGGTAGACTAATTTGATTTGTCAATACATCCTTAATTCCACAAATTATTTCCTCTTTTGCTAAATCATCAGCATTACGTTTTGAGTCATCGTCTCCAGGAACTCTAAATATGTTATAATTTAATGGTTCTTGTTCTCTATTCCAATAAAAATATATTCCGTTTTGGCTTGTATGTTTTAATCCCATTCGAGAATAAATAGTAGTTAGATAATCATTTAATCTGACGCCTAAACGAGAAATTCCCCAAGAATTTAAAATCCTCTTTGATAAAAGCGAATGGCTTATAGGTGCCTCCGTTTCCATTACTTGATTAATTTGCATTGTAATTTTAGATTGATGTCTTGAATCAAAGAATTCGTCTGAAAAATTAAGATATGATTGCTCCAGAACACAAGTATTGTATTTAATAGAATTCTGAATTGGTTGAATCACTTCTTGAGTAATTCCTTGTAGCTTGACATTTGCAAATTCTTTTCGTGTTAATTCTTCAGAATTAATTTGAGTTTCAGGTTCAACAGTTTTTATTTTAGGTTGTTGGATTTCTTTAACTACATTAATAATATCTTGAACAACTTTTTGAGGATTATCCCACCAATCCGGAGACCAAAGCTTATAAATATTCCAGCCTAACATTTTTAAAACCTCGGTTTGAACAACCTCCCTATCTTTTGCAGTTTTTGCTGCATAATAGGATTTTCCATCAGTCAATATGCCCAAAATATATTCTGTTGTTTTTTCTGGATTTACAATACCAATATCGATTTTATAACCTGAACAACCAATATTTGTATGAACCACGTATCCAAAATTTTGAATTTCATTAGCAACCATTTTTTCAAAATAACATGTTGTTAGTTTGCTTGTATTTTGCTTTTGAGGCAATGCAATTTTACCTTTTTCTGTATACTCCAGAAAAGCTTTAATACCAGCAACCCCTTCTGAAGAAGTTCTTGAAATATCTATTTGGTCAGAACGTAATGTAGAAAAGACTTTCATTTCATATCTGGCTCTTGATATTGCAACATTCAATCTTCGCCAACCACCTTCTCTATTTAAAGGGCCAAAGTTCAGATATAGCTTGCCTTCTTTATCAGGACCATAACCAACTGAAAATAAAATAACATCTCGTTCATCTCCTTGGACATTTTCCAGATTTTTAATGAAAATTGGTTCAAATGATTCCATTGCCACTTTTTCTAAATCCGGTTTCTTTTTAAATTCTTCATTTAGTAAATCCTCAATTATATTTTGCTGTACTGAACTAAACGTTACAATTCCAATACTTCTTTGAGAAAGGACAGGGTCTGAAAGTCTATTTAAAACTTCAGATACAATTGCTTTTGCCTCAAAACTATTTTGACGAGTTTTACCACGGTCGTAATATCCAGGAACAAATACATTATTTACTTTTGTTGCAATGTCATCAGGTGAAGGGAATGTCAATAATTTATTTTCATAATAGTTAGAATTACTAAAAGCAATCAAACTTTCGTGTTTACTACGATAATGCCACAATAAGTGTTTAGATGGTATAGATAAAGCAAGGCAATCATCTAAAATACTTTCCAAATCTTCTTTGTCTGCATTTTCCTCATCAAAGTGATTCGTTGAGAAAAAACTTGTTGGAGGCATTTGTTTTGGGTCGCCAACAACAATAACATTTTGCCCCCTTGAAATAGCACCAATAGCTTCGCAAGTAGGCATTTGAGATGCTTCGTCGAAAATTACCAAATCAAATTTTGATTTATCAACCTCAAAATATTGCGCTACGGAGATAGGGCTCATTAACATACAAGGACACATTCTGGGCAAAAGATTAGGAATTAAATCAAATAACCTCCTAATTGACATTGCCCGACCATTATTTCTTATTGCCCGTTGAAGGATGCCAATCTCTGAGCTATTAGAAGCTTCTTGTGTAAAGGACGGGATTTTAGATGCCAGTTTCGCAAATAACTCTGCTTTGGTAAGTTCTTCAAAATATTTACTTTGTTCTTTAAATTTTTTGATTTTTCCTTCAAATAATTTTCCATTGAAAACAGAAAGTCTTGAATCTTTTGAAATAATGTATTCGGAAAAATTTTTAAATAATGATTTTCTAAAGGATGTTAGCACCTCTTGGTTTTTAAGCCCTCCATTTGAATATACTTCAACGACTGAAAAAAGCCCCTTCTCAATTATTTCTTCTTTTATACGATTCCAACTTGCCCAATCGCGCAAAGAATCAATGTTTTCTGACCAGTTCTCAGCGTTTTGTATCCAAAATTCAGTCCAGTCATTTGATTGATTTTGCTCTATTGTAAAATCAATATTTAATAAATCTAAAAGCCCTTCCTCAATCTTTTTTTGTTCTTCAGCAAGTAATATATAACTTGAAATTACTTTCCCTTTCGTATCAAGAAATGAACGGTGTCCATCATACAAAAGATTAGCGAGATTGCTTCTTATTTTATTTGCTTTTAGGTGGTCTTCAGTAATTTTTATTAGAAAGCGGTTAATTTCTAAAGTTGCTTCGCAGATTTGTATAATAGTAGACCATTTACTGTTACCATTATTCCATAAAAAATCAAGGTCTTTAGATAATGTTACTGAATTTTCATCAAGAATTTCCTGTTCTTTTTGAAACAAGATTAATGTTTCAAGATATTCAACAATTTTATTTTTATTGACTTTCCCTGTTTTTGATAAAGGTCGTAGCGTATTTATTATTTTATTTTGACCAAATAGTTTTGGCAAAAACCATTTTTTAGAAATAGCATTCCACTGAAAAAGAATTGGTTCAGCATCATAAGTTAATATGTTTTTGGAGAAATCTTCCAATAATGTGGTACGATATGTATCTCGTTTTTCTCCGTGTGACATTAATTCAATAATATTGGAAAGGTTTCTTTCGGGATGTTCAATATTAATTAATGTTGCTGGAGTATCGGGTAAAGACACTATTTCTTCACTAAGCTTCAGTAAATTGCTTGTCTTTTCTTTATCAAGGTGAGAAGGTTCAATCAAAAGTAATTCACATAATATATTTTTATTTTGAAGTTTTTCTTTTAATAACTCAATATATTTTGAAATTAATTCTTGAGCTATTGTTCTGTTTTGTTGGTTATATGTTATTGTTTTAATTTGTGATAGGGGATGATTGAACGGATGCCCACATAATATACCTACATTTTGTAATTCTTCAACTTTATCCGATAATTCAACAAATTTCTCTTTACTTAATTCGGAAATAAACTTTTCATCAAACGAAATTTTATCCGATGCACTATTAAGTTCTGCATAAAAAGTAAATGAATCATAGAGTGAAAAACCAAAATGATGTTTTTGGTGTAATGCATTAACATATTCATTTAACTCTAATCTTTGATTATGCAGTCTTTCAGCCTCAGTTTCAAATTCAAGTGGAGACGATTTTCGAATAATTTCAGTTGTTTTTCTAAGTTGTTCTAATACAATGGATTTTTTTGATTTGTTTGAATGAAGTTCAAGACAAAACGGGTCGAGACCAATATCAGCTAAACGTTTTTGAACAACTGTTAATGCCGCCATTTTTTCTGCAACAAAAAGAACTTTCTTTCCTTGATACAAAGCATTTGCAATAATATTGGTAATCGTTTGTGATTTCCCTGTTCCAGGAGGACCATGGAGAATAAAGCTTTTATCTCGGGTAGCTGCACAAATTGCATCAAGTTGTGTTGAATCAGCGCTAATTGGTAATACTATTTCTGAAGGTAGGTATTTATTATCCAAGTCAGTTTCAATTGGAACTCCATCCGTATGCCATTCTAATTTGCCAGAAACCAAGCTTTTTGCAACCTTATTTTCTATCAATTTATCTGCATTATTATGGATATCATTCCACATAATGAATTTACTAAATGAGAAAATTCCAAGAAATGAATGTTCTTCCACATTCCATCTTGATTGCGACATTATACCTCGACGAATAATATTAAATATTTTAACTACATCAACACCACTGTCATCACGGGGAAGTTCAGTCAAACCACTAATGCTTATACCAAAATCTTGTTTAAGCATTTCCAAAAGTGTTATGTTCATTATAGTTTCTTCTTCTCTGCTTCGAATTATATAGCCTTTTTGCGCAGATTTTCGGATTATTTCGATTGGTAAAAGTAGAAGAGGAGCATAACGTGCTAACTCACTATTTGGGGTTTCATACCATTTTAAAAAACCTAATGCAAGATACAATGTGTTTGCTCCATTTTCTTCTAACGACAAACGAGATGCTCTATAAAGTTTTGTTAATGATGATTGTAATTCTGAATCTGTTAAATAGGTGCGTAGTCGTTTGTGTGAAAGGTCAAATTTTAATAAATCAACAATTGGGTCTGACATATTTATTGTCTGGTAAACACCAGAATTTATGTTAGTATTAACCCATTCATCAGGTTTAGTTAGTACCTGAAATTCATTACCATCTGCAAGTGCATCTTCAAAATCACTGAGATTAATAGAAAATAATTGAATTGTGCTTTGAGTAATTCTTAGGTTTAAAAGATTATTACGAAGACTTAAATCTAATAACTTTCGTTCCCATAGTTTTTGTTTTGTAATTTGTGTTGATTCTAATATCTCAGAGTTTCCTTCAAAAATTATACTTTCAGGTTGCAAGCTTTCTCTGACAATAATTTCTTCATCTTCAATTATCGTCCATCCATCTGATGTTTTTATTCTTTGAGGAAGTGGCTTTATACCACTTAATCGAGCTCTTTTTATATCAATAAAAAGTATAAAATCTTCTTCTTTAACTAATTTATAATTTGCAGAATTAATTGCTTCATCAAATGATTGTATCTGTCCTGCGTTCATACAAGTAGCTTCTACTAATGAAATTTCGTTGATTCCTATCGCAATTCGTTTTTTTAACAATGAAACATCATCATTCACACTATCTGCAAAAGAATCATCAATTAACCATGCCCCAACAAAAGCATGACCATTTATCACAATCAACAATGGATTTAAACCAATTGATTCGATGCAACTTGCAAATAATATAGCCATATCTGCGCAAGCAGCAATTTTTTGAGAAAATATGGTATCACACATTCGAATTCGTTGACCTTCATTTTCAAAACTTGCAGGAGGAGAGCAATAAACAATTCCAAGACTTGTTATTGCTTCAAAAATTGCGCCCATTTGCTTTTTGACTCTATCTAGGTTTAAACTTTGATATGCATCAAAAGATGGATTACCTGTCCATGTTTCAAGTATTTTTGAAGCAACTTGTATGATTTTAGAAATCTCAGGATGATTTGGAGTAACAAATGCTGCGAGCATTTCAGGTAAAGCTCCAATTCCATTCCATTGGTCATAGGCTAAAATATCAACGCCGTAATTTTCAGTATATAAAATATCTTCTTTTGAATAAATTGAAAGAATTAAATCTCCTGATAGCTTTTCAGTAAGTTCTGATAAAAAATTAGCCAATAGTTTAAAGCCTCTTACTTCAATCTCAATTCTTTGTTTACTCGGGAGAACTTCTATTTTTTGCTCCCAACTATTTATAAAATCAGGCTCACCTTTTATTTTAATAGTTATATCTAATAAATCTATTTCTGAAGGATTTTCAATAACAAGTTTTCGAATGATTGGAATCCGGTTTTGTTGAATTGCATAATTAGCAACTGGAGTGTAGATAAACTCTACCTTGGGTGAGTTAATTGCTTCGGTCATTTTCGTAATATTGAGTTTAACTGGCGAAAGGGAAATTGCACTCTTTTGCAAATTCTGGTCTGTGGGGTGGCTTGTGCGATTTGCAAATGTGTGCAATGTGCGTGGGCTACCTTAACTGTCCCGAAGGGCAGAAGCGGATGGGCAAAAACTAATTTTTTCTTGCACCAACCTTCAATCAATGAGACAATATTTTCAATCCGTTTTTTCAAATTTCTAATCAGGTTATTTCTGTGAATTTCGGTCTCTTAGCCTTGCATACAACTTCTCAATACACACATTGTATATATCCAGAAATCCACTGTATAAACCACACAGTTTATTCCGACCAAATTCTTTAAAATTTATAATTCTTTGGAATTACCACAATTCCAGTTTCTGTAACTTTGAACCTTTTTTTATCTGATTCAATGTCAAATCCAATTTCAGTTCCTTCTGGAACTTTTACATTTTTATCAATAATTGCTCGTCTAATTCTTGCGTGGCGACCAATATTACATCTATCCATTATAATAGAATCAGTGATATAAGCATAACTATTTACGCGAACAAGTGGACCTAAAATAGAGCGTTCAACAAGTCCACCAGAAATTACTGTTCCATCGGTTACAAGCGAATTATAAGCTCTTCCAACACGCTCACCTTCGTGCGAAATAGTTTTAGCTGGTGGCGATTGAATCTGTTGCGAACGAAGAGGCCAATTTGAATCATACATATTAAAATGTGGATTAACATTTAGCAAATCCATACTTGCCGCATAATAGCTATCCAAAGTACCAACATCAACCCAGTATGGTTTGTCTTTGTGATTTTCATCTTCATATCTAAAAGAAAAAACGTCATAACCTTCTTTGATCATGTATGGAATAATGTGCTTACCAAAATCAGTATTATCCAATTTCTTCTCACCCATTTCCTTAATAACCTTTAGAAGCACATTAACTTTAAATACATAAACACCCATATTTACAAATGATTCACCTGGTCTATCTGGAATTTCTGGTGGGTCTTTTGGTTTTTCTACAAAATCAATTACACGATAATTATTATCAATTTTAATAACACCAAATTCGGAGGCTAAACTTTTAGGAACAAATAGTGAAGAAATTGATAAATCTGCTTTTTTATCCAGATGGTATTGAAGCATTTTTAAATAATCCATTTTATAAATATGATCGCCAGATAAAATTAGAGCATTCTCACTTCTGTTTTCTAAAAGATTAGCATTTTGATAAATTGCGTTTGAAGTTCCAGTGTACCAATTATTACTCATTTTTAATTGTGGTGGAATTGAGTATATAAATTCACCAAGTTCGGGATTAAAAATATTCCAAGCTTCATAAATATGTTGTGTTAATGAATCTGATTTGTATTGAGTTAAAACATAAATTTTTCTTAATCCAGAATTCAAACAATTTGAAAGTGTGAAATCAATAATTCTATATTTCCCTCCAAAAGGCACAGATGGTTTTGATCTAAATTCTGTTAGTGGCATTAATCTTTCGCCCTGACCGCCTGCCAAAATCATAGTTATGGTATTTCGTAAAAGTGAAGAACCTAAATAAGCCATTTTATCCCCAAATTATTTAACAAATAATGTGAATATTTCATTTTAACTAGTAAAAAATTACTAAATTTGTTCTCAAATTACTTTAAAAAAAATTATTTACTTAATGAACAAAATAATAAAAATTGTATTAATATCAACAACTCTTTTCATATTATTTTTTATAATAAGTTTAATTATGCTTGTTCAAGGTGAAAATAATTTTTTATCAAGAAACATTTCATCAATAATTAAATATCTATCAATTGATAATTATGAACTACCAAAACGAAATATTGATATCCTTGAATATGAATTAGAATTAGATATTTTCCCAAATGAAGGAATAATAAAAGAGAACGCTAAAATTAAACTAGTTGCAAATGATAAAAGTCAAAAAACTATTGAATTAGATTTATACGATAATTTTAAAATTAATTTTGTAAAAATTGAAAAAACGGAAATCAGTTATAATTATAGTGATAACAAAATAGAAATTGATAGAAGTAATATATTAACCGATACACTTAATTTAGAAATTGATTTTGAAGGTGAGCCACAAAATCTTGGTTTCGGTTCATTTTGGATGGAAGAAAAAAACAATAAGAAATTTGTTGCAACATTAAACGAACCAATTTATGCTTCAACTTGGTTTCCATGTAACGATACTCCAGCAGATAAAGCACTTTTAACTATTTCAATTACCAACGATAGTAACATTGTATCTTTGTCAAATGGTAAATTGAAAAAGACATTTTCAGGAGGGAATAGACGAACGTATATTTGGAATTCTAATTATCCCATTTCCACTTATCTAATTTCAATTTATTCTGGTGAATATAAAAAATTTAGTCAAAAGTATTTTTCTACAACTGATACTATGGATATTGATTATTATGTAACCGATGTGAATCTTGAAAATGCAAAAAAGGATTTTGCAAAACACCCAGAATATTTAAAAGTACTTTCAGAGCTGTTTGGTGAGTACCCTTTTATAAAAGATAAATATGGTGTAGCTGAAATTCTTTGGCAAAAGGGAGCTATGGAAAGTCAAACAATCACCGGTATTGGTAGTAATTTTATTTCTGGAATGAATTTTTATGAATCAATGCTAATCCATGAACTTGCACATCATTGGTGGGGAAATTCTGTTACACCAAAAACATGGAAAGATATTTGGCTTAACGAAGGCTTTGCAACTTATTCCGAAGCATTATATTATGAGAAAATAAACGGATTTGATGCACTAAAATCAACAATGAGTTCGTTTAAATCAAGAATTAGTTCGGAGAGCGAACAGACCTTATATAATCCAGGATTAAATCTATTTTCATCAGTAGTTTATAATAAAGGTGCTTGGGTTTTGCATATGTTGAGAAAAGAAATTGGTGATTCACTTTTCTTTTCTGGAATAAAATCTTACTACAACAAGTTTAAGTACGGTAATTCAAATACACAGGATTTAATCCAAATTTTCGAAACAGTTTCCAACAGAAATCTGGATAAGTTTTTTAACCAGTGGATTTTTGAAGGAACCGGAATTTTAGAACTTGAAATTAAATTGAGTGAAAAAGTGATTTCAAAAAACGAAATTGAACTAAAAATAGATATTAAGCAAATTCAAACTGGTTACGAAAATTATCATTTTCCACTCGATATTGAACTTGAAGATTCATCGGGCAACATTATAAATATTTCGAGCTATATAAAAGGCAATACCACTTTAAAGTACAAATTGAAAAACAGATTAAAAAACGCATATTTTGATAAAAATAATTGGCTTTTAGCTTTCATTGAAACGGAAACTTACAGATAAATATTTTCTTCCATCAAAAGCCCAACTTTTCAAAAAAGTTGGGCTTTTTCAGTTTTCACTTGGTAAAAGTTGGGCTTTTTTAATTTACAGATAAATATTTTCTTCAAAAATCTTTATTTCAATTTTTCCATTTGAAACTGCACTTAAATTCTCTGTCAATTTCTCTAAAAATTCTGGTTTAATCAAACATTCAATCTGTGGATTTTTATTGAACAAATTATTAATATTTTGTGCCTTAAAAGTATTGATATAATGATGAACATCGCTAATGTAATCATATCCAAAATCAATTAGAACTTTTGAATAGTTTTCTTTTACAACAATATCAGCATTTTCTATTGCACCGATTGCGGAATTGTAATACGCCTTTCCAAGTGGTCCAACGCCAAGCTTTGTTCCACCAAAATAGCGAGTTGAAATAATCAAAACATTGGATAAATCAAAATGTTTAATTGCATTAAGAATTCTTATTCCCGCTGTTCCATTTGGTTCTCCATCATCGGAATATTTGAAAGATTCTTCGTCAATAAATTTATATGCATAACAGTTATGAGTTGCATCGTAATGCTTTTTTCTGACAGCTGCTAAAATTGATTCTACTTCTTCATGATTTTGAATAGGGAAGAGATATCCAATAAAAAGAGAACCTTTCTCTTTAAATTGATACTCATATTTTTCAATTATTGTTTTTATTTTATCCATTGTAACAAATTTTGAAATAAATTAAATGTTTAGTTTCTAATCCTACAACTCAAGAATTAACTTATTTCAATCAGTTTTTTTAACTCGTTTTTTAATATCTTTTTGTATTTTTTTGCCTCATTCCAGATAGCTTCAACTTTATTAAATTCAAACATTCTAACATCTTTAATATCAATTTCTAACATGATATTAGGTTTGCTCGATTTTAATTTTTCTTTCAAAATTGAGTTTTGCATAATTTGAAATGCGGCAAAAAGAGAATCTAAAGCATTTGGAATCTCTTTTGAATTGATACCTTTTTTTGAAGATACATCAACAGCAACTACATAATCGCATTCTTTTTGAATAATATCATAGGGTAACGGATTAACCATACCACCATCAAAATATAAGCCTTCTTTTATTTTCATTGGAGTAATAAGAGTAGGAAGCGAATAACTTGCTCTTACAGCATCAATCAAATTTCCAGAAGTAAAATGATGCTCTTTTTTATTCCAATATTCGGTTGCAACTATTTTTAATGGAATTTCAAGGTCAGAAAATTTATAAGTTTTAATTTTGTTTTTATAATAGGACAAAAATTTATCACCTTTGAAAAATCCAGAAGTTGACATTGAAACGCCGAGCATGTCAATTATTTTGAATACATCATATTTTTTATAAAATTCAGTAAACTTAAAATCTTTCGATAAAATTAACTCTTCTACCGAATCCTTCATTTCTTTAGTAGTCATTCCAGATGCGTATGCAGCACCAACAATTGCCCCAATGCTACTGCCTGATATAATGTGTGGTTTAATCCCTAATTCTTCAAATGCTTCAAGAATTATAATATGAGCTAATCCACGTGCTCCGCCTGCACCAAGTGCAATTCCAATTTTTTTCATGTGCAAATTTAATGAAAAAACTACTCAAAAAAGATTCTACTTTATACTTGCAAAAATTGAAGGAGGTGTTAAAAAAAAACCTCCAAGGGATTTAAATTCTTGAAGGTTTAAAGAGCGTTGTAGAAATGTTTATGAAATATTGTTGGACTATTTTTCCACTTTAAAAACAGAATCAATTACAGTTCCATCAACCCATTTTATAATTGCAACAACTTCATCTTTGTTAACTTTGGGTTTAGCTGGTTTTCCACCGCATATTTCATTTACTTCATTATAAATTTCTTTAATTGTTTTAATTGGAAGATTGCTTCCTTTTACTGCATTAATTAAATCTTTTCGTTTTGGATTTATAGCAATTCCACGTTCGGTTACAATTACATCCACCAATTCGCCTGGAGCGACCAATGTAGTGACTTCATCAACAATTACTGGAATTCTATCTCTAAATGAAGGAATTGCGAGAATTACAGTTTTTCCAAACATACAATTTTGCCAGCCACCAATTCCGTGAAGAAGATATCCATCAGAATGAGTAACAACATTTGCATTAAAATTTAAGTCAACTTCTGTTGCGCCAAGCACCACAGCATCAATTTGTGATGCAAAATTACCTTTGCCATGAAAATTATAGCTTGTAAATGGACTTGTATTCAAATGTCCGTCGTTTTCACGCATTGAACGAACGCCTTCCAAATCAAATGTTTGTCCATCAAGAATATAATCAGTTAAACCTTCTTCCAACATTTGAACAAGATATTTTGTACTGCCGCCACGTATAAATCTTGCCTTAATGTTTTTCTCTATCATTTTTTCTTTTAGAAAAAGTGCAAACGCTAAATTTGTTCCACCAGCACCAGCTTGGAATGAAAAACCATCCTTCAAAATTCCAGAAATTTCTAGAAATTGGGCAACATATTCGGCAATTAGAAGTCTATCTGGACTTTTAGTAACCTCAGTTGTTCCAGATACAATTTTTGAAGGATCACCAAGTGATTCAAGTTCAACAACATAATCAACATTATTACCTTGAATTTGCCAAGGTGAACATGGAAAGGGAATAAGATTATCAGTAACAACAATTACATTATCAGCATATTCAGAATCCGCAAGAGCAAAACCAAGAAGTCCGCAAGCCGATTTCCCTCTGTCTCCAGTAGCATTTCCAAATGGATCGGCTGTCGGTGCGGCAATAACAGCAATATCAACATGCACTTCTCCATCCTGAATTGATTGATATCTTCCACCATGAGAGCGAAGAACGCCAACACCTTTCATTTTACCTTCGGTTGTATATCTTCCAAGCGGACCGTTCATTGAGCCTTCAATATGATGAATTGTGCCGTCGTTCAAGTATTGAATTAAATGTTCATGAACAGGAAAAGATGCGCTTGGATACCAACGAATATTTTTAACACCCATTGATTTAATAGTATCAAAAAGAATATTTGTTAAAACATCGCCATTACGTAAATGGTGATGTGTTGAAATGGTCATTCCATTTTTTAGTCCAGCCTTTTTAAGGGCTTCACGCAAATTTTTTACAACTTTATTTCCATCCAATTGATAATCGGCACAGCTTTTTATTGGCGCACCAATTTTATTTCCTGTTGGTTTGTGTTTGTTAACTCCTTTGTAAGGAATAACTATTTCACCATTTACTTCGGTTGGAACCATTCTTCCAGCTGCGTTTTTAACTAATTTCATTGTTTTATTGCTCTATTGTTAAATTGTTGTTATTTAGTCTATTAGTTTTTCGTTTGTATATTTTATTAAACTGTGAATTGATTTTGGCAGTTTATCTAATTCTGAGAAAATATGCTGGTAAACATCATTTGATATTAGATTCCTTTTAATTGCTTTTTCGTTCCAATCAAGTGATTCATACATTGAGCCAAAAGCTATTCTATAAAATTTAATTTTATCTTTCTTACCATATCTTCCAAACCCTTCAGCAATATTGGCTGAAATAGAGTCTGTAGAATCAACAAATTGAGCACCTAGCGTTTTCTGGGCAAAATAATCCCATTTAACAACGATATCCCAAACATAGTTACTTAATTGAAATGCAATTTTGTAAGATTCTATATCATTTAATTTTAGATATTTTTTATCTTCCATAAGAAGAGTCAATCCTTTTTTAGCAATTTAACAATAAAACAATAAAACAATTAAACAATTAAACTATTTTTGTTCACTAATAAGTTTAGATATTTTTAATGTATTAACAGCTCTCTTTACAACTGGAGCATCAATCATTTTACTACCAATAGAAACAACTCCAATACCTTTTGCTTTTGCTTCTTCAAAGGCAGCAACAATTTTTTGAGCTTTTTCAATTTCTATTTGAGTTGGCGCAAATGCTTCGTGAACAACTTGAATTTGGCGCGGATGAATGCAGCCTTTGCCTTCAAAGCCTAATCCTTTTGCCTCAATAACTGAATCTCGCAATCCTTCCATATCGTTAACATCAGAAAAGACAGTATCAATTGCTTGAATTCCAGCGGCTTTTGCTGCATTAATCAAAGACGCACGTGCATAAAAACTTTCTTTGCCTTCGTTGGTTCTTTGAGTACCAATATCGGCGGTGTAGTCTTCAAGTCCAATAGCTAAGGCACAATTATATTTACTTGCGGTGGCAATTGAATAAGCATTAATAACACCAAGAGCAGATTCAATAATTGGCATAAAAAATACTTCGTTTTTGAGTTTATTTGCCAATATAAGCTCGTTTACTTTTGCTTCAACTTGTAAAATTTGCTCGGCAGTTTCCACTTTTGGAATTAAAATTACGTGAACATTATGAGGAATAATGAATTTTAGGTCATTCAAACCGAGTGGCAATTGATTTATTCTAACCATTCGTTCAGAGCCATAAAAATCGATTGAACGCAAAGCATTTCGAACAATTAGTTGGGCAGCATCTTTTTCAGTTGGTGCAACCGAATCTTCCAAATCCAAAATAATTCCATCCGGTTTATGTAAGCCAGCGTTTGGATAAAATTTTGGTTCATTGCCAGGAAGATAAAGGCGACTTCTTCTCAACTTATCTTTGGAAGTCTTGTACTTATTTTTCTTATTGAAAGTTGGTAAAAACTCCTTTTCTATTTTAGGATTAAGTCGTTTAACTGCCAATTCAAATCTAGCCATTAAAGTAGATGGAAGCGCACCATAATCCTCAACAAGTATCTCTGCATGTTTCAGTTCAAAAAAATCACACATTTCTAAAATAGTAGTTTTAATGGATTCACCATACATAACTTCCACTTTACTTTTAATATCTAATTTAATTCCACCAAGTCGCTTCGAAGTTATTTCAATATAACAATCCGAGCGGACTTTATCACCTTTTTTACCTGCTATTGATTTTTCCATAACATCACTTTTAAAAATTTTTTAATATACTATTTTTATTAACAAAATTTATAAATATTTATTAAAACATTAAATTCAAAACTATATTACTAACTTATTCATAAAGTCATTGATTGTCATTCCTTCGCAACTAAAAATCATATTTTTGATTTCAGTTTGGCGTTCAGGTGAAAGAGTTCCGGCTGCAAGACCAGAAAATTTGTTATCAATATCTTCAATTGTCATTGGTTCACGAGGATCGCCTTTTGGATATTCCATATATTCTGAAAACTCTTTCCCATCTTTAGTTTTAATTACAATTTTGGAAGGTTGTTTTGCTGGGAACATTTTTTCAAATTCAATTGAAGGTTCACCTTTAATTTTATCAATTACTTCGAATATTCTTGGGTCTTTTAATTTTTCATCACTAAAAGATTGAGTCGAAATTTTCTTATCAACAATAGCAGCAGCAAGACAATAGGGAAGTGAGTGATCAGCAGTTTCTCTTGATTCAGGGCGGTATTTTGTTGGATCGAATAAAATATCGTAAGCTTGCGCAAAAGCAGTTACTCTAACTTCTTCAATATCCGTGTAATTTAAGTTATTGTGTTTCATTGCTTTTAATGCACAAGAAATGTGAGTGTGAGTTAAAGCTTCTGTTGGAAATGCTTTCATTCCGCATTCCAATATTTTATAGCTGTCGCCAAGTCCACCAACTAGAGCATTAACATCCCAAGACCATTTAGAGAGACCATCACGTCCTGTCATTTCGGTTGGATTTTCTTTTTCTTCTTTTGCATTCCAGCCAATGAATGCATCCATAAAACCTTCTTTTCCCTCAAAGACTTTTTCAGTTCCAGAAAATCCTTTTTGTGCCATAAGTGCCGCAAAAACTCCAGCTTGCACAGCCATTGGATCAACAGTATTTTTCATCATTGTAAGCTTTCCTGCAGTTGGACAGCCAATTGTGTGGTTGTGAGAGCCATTTATTCCAATTGCATTAACCATTTGGTTAACGGTTAATCCAAGCATTTTCCCAGCAACAATAGGAGAAACAAATTGAGTTAGAGTTGCGTGATGCCATTTGCGCTCGCGAACTCCAGGTTTTGCAAAAAGACAAAGGCGCATTTCAAACTCATAAGCTAAAACGATAGCAACTATTACATCTTCCATTGAAGCACCCACAATTTCACCCGCTGATAGCGCTGCGGGAATTATATCAGATGGGTGAGACGGATCATCTTTCCAGTAAATGTCGTTAAAATCCAAAGCTCTAATCATAAGTGAGTTAACAAGAGTGGCATTTACTGCTGGAATTTTTTCGCCAAAGCCAATTACAGTAGCTTCTTCTTTTCCAGCCATATCTTTATATAAATCACGGATTATTTTCACATCTTTTGTTAAATATCCACCATAAGCACACGCAAGAGAATCATACATAAATCGTTTTGCAGTTTCAACAACTTCGTGTGGTAAATCTTCAAATTTTAGATTTACTGCAAATTCAGAAATAATTCTTGCTATTGATTTTTCCATTTTGGTTCCTTCAAGAAAAGTAAATAATATCAATATTTATATATGTTACGGTTAATGTAACATTTAATTGTCACAGTAATTATAACAATTCTAATAACAATAAGTCAATAATTATTTTAAAAAAGGATAGAAAATGAATTGATTTACAATTAGATTTATAAGTTAAATTCAATCCTAAAGATAGTCCCTTTACCTTTGGTGCTTTCTACAGAAATTGTTCCTTTATTAATTTCCACATAATTTTTTACTAATGCCAGTCCAAGTCCGTTTCCTTCATATTTTCTTGTGTAGCCTTGCTCTTCCTGTGTAAAAGCATCAAATATAGTTGGAATAAACTCTTCTGAAATTCCAATTCCAGTATCAACAATTTCAATTATAATTTTATTCTCTTTTTTAGAAAGAATTACATTAATGTATCCTTCTTTAGTGTATTTGATGGCATTATCAATTAAATTGATAAAAATTTGACTAAATGTATATTCATCAATTGATAAAGAAATTACACCAATATTGTTGGCAAATTTTAATTCCAAACCCTTTGATTTAGCTGCTTGCCTTTGCTCAATAACAATAAAATTCAAAGCATCGGCAATATCAATTTCTTTTATGTGTAATTCAAATGTACCTGAATTAACTTCTGACATATCTAAAATTAAATCGATTGTTCTTATAATTCTTTGAGAGGATCTTTGAATTGGCATAAATAATGCATTTATCTCTTCATCATTTTCATTTCCCAATAAATCTTCCAACAAACTCACATATCCAAGTACTGTGTTAATAGGTGTTCTAATTTCATGTGATATTTGTGCTAAAAATTCTGATTTAAGTTTATTAGATTTTTCTGCAGCTTCTTTTGCAAATAAAAGATATTTTTTTGTTTCTTCTTCTTCCGTAATATCACGAAGTAATGCAACAATAGCTGGTTTATTTCTATATTTGGTATTTCCAGCATTTATAGATAAAATAATTTTGGAACCATCTTTTTTGAAATGTGTGGTTCTAAATTCTTTTACATTATTATTGTTAGTCACGTTCTCAATCAATTCGTTAAGGTGTTCAATATTTTCAAAAAAAACTGAAGTGGATACATTAATGAGTTCATTATTTCCATAGCCATATAGTATTTCTGCACTATTGTTTGCATTAATAATACTAAGTGATCCAATATCAATTATTAAAATTGCGTTGTGTGCATTTTCGAAAAGTCCTTTGTAATCCTTCTCAGATTCCAAAAGTTGTTTTTGAAATAAAATGTTTTCATTATATAATTTTATTAATTTATTATTATTTTCTTTTACAGCTGCAATTCTAATCCTATATATAACGTATATTAAAAATAAAAATAGGGCTAAAATAGTAAAGTAGAAAAAATATGATTTCCAAAAGGGAGTTTCAATTTCAAAAGCAAATAAAACTGGAGGAGATGCTTTGGTGCCATCATCAGTATAAGAAATTAGTTCAAAAGTATATTTACCAGGTGCTAATGAGGAAAAAGTAACATATTGATTTCGTGTAAATGGTGAAAAAGCGTCATTTGAGCCTAATAATCTATATTTAAAAAGTATATTTAATGGATTTGTAAAATATATTGAAGAAAAATGAAAAGTAAAATTATTCATATTATAAGGAAACTTTATATTATCATATTTTAATGATGTATTTTCGTTTTGAGTGCCAAAATCTTTTAAGTCAATGTTTTTATAGTTAATTTCAATATTAGATAAAAAAGGGGAAGAGATAATATTTAAGTCATTTTCTTTTGTTTCATCATATTTTACAATTCCCGCTATTGTCGAATACCAAAAAGTTCCTTTTGAATCTATTAAAGCACCTAATTGGTTACACTCTATACTTGGGAACCCATCATAAGAATTATATGATTTTACTACAATCTTTCCAGTTTCAATAAAACGTTTATAATCCAAACGGTTAAGACCTTTATTAGTTCCAATCCAAAGAATTGATTTATTAGTATTAAAAATAGTGAAATAAACAGAATTATCATTCAAACCATCTGCTGTTGAAACAAAAGTAAGTATTTTATTAGGGATACGCTCATTTGGTTTATATATAACTAATCCACTTTCTGCAGAGCCGAGTATAATGTTTTCATTAAGGCTATCTATTTGAATAGAATAGTAGTTATATAAATTTATGGAATCCTGTTTAGGAAAACTTAATTGCTTTGAATTTTTTAGTCTATCTATTCCAGAATCTGAAATAAACCATAATGAACTATCAAATCCTTTAGCTGCAGCACTAATAGGCGTAGCAGAAGCATTCTTTAATGAGATATTATGAAAAATGTTTCCATCATATTTATATACACCACTTGAATAACTATTAAACCACAAGAAGCCATTTGCTTCTATTAAACTCAAAATGGTATCGTCGGTAAAACCGTTTTTGCTAGTAAAATGAGTAAGTGAATTATTCACATCCAAACGATAAACTCCTTTATCAGAACAAAACCAAACGTTTTTATCGCTATCTTCAAACAATGACCAAATAGTTTCATCTAAATTTGATAGAATTGGTATTTCAGAAAACTCATAACCATTTAGTTTAACAACTTTATTAACGTCAGTTGCAGCCCAAAGCTCACCATTTGAACGTTCAAGTATACTCCAGGGCATTGAATTCACACCATGTCGTCTATCATATAAAGTAAATTTTCCATCGTCAAATAGATAAATACCACGATCAGTTCCAAACCAAAGGTTTAATTCTCTATCTTGGAAAATATAGTAACATTCCTTAGCTTGAAAATAATTATTGGTTGGATAATTTTTGTAAATATTGTCGGTTTTTTTAGTAATGCCACTATCAGTTCCAAACCATATTTTGTTATTATCATCAAGCATTATTTTATAAATTATTCGAGAATCTAGGTTATTGTCCTTAATAAGAGTGTCATTATTAAAATAAAAAACTCCTTCGGTAGTACCACAAATTAGGGTGCCATCTTTTGTTAATTCAAGGTCGTAAACAATAATATCGTTTTTCAGAGTTTGTATCTTATCATTATTAATAATGAAAAGTCCGTTATTAGTGCCAACAAAAAGATTATTATTAATATCATATTCAATTGCAAAGACTTTCATTTTATCAAAAAAATCAAATTCTGAATTATCTATAAATTTATTATCAACAAAAATCGAAATTCCACTTTTGGTACCAACTAGGATTTTATTTCTGTACTTAAATAAAGTATAAAGTGTATCATTTGTAAGCCCATCATATTTTGAGTAATTAGTAAAAGTTTCACCATCAAAAATTGAAAGTCCACTATTAGTTGCTAAAAGGAGTTTGTTTGGCTCATGTTCTATTACAAATTCAATCTCATTTGTTGGTAATCCATTATTTTTGTTAAAATTAATAAAATTTTTACCATCAAACCTTGATAAACCATTTTGAGTGCCAAGATATAAAAATCCATTTTCTGTTTGGACAATTGATGTAACAAACACATCTGGCAAACCATCTTTAACTGAAAAATTTCTAAAATTATAGCTCTGTGGAACTATTGAGTTGATAATAGTGAATAGAAAGAATATAAAAAATTTGGATATATTAAATTTCATAAATTAGTTAGCTTATATCTTGTAAAAATAAAAATAAATAATAAAGTGTAAAAATGTATTAAAAGAATATTTTTACTTAAATAATTATCGAAACATAAGTTAAGAAGTTAAAAAAAACAAAGTAAATAAAAAAACAAAAAAATATTAAACAATTATTGATAAGTTTGGAGGAATGATGAATTCAATAAAATTATTATATGAAAAACCCAAAAAAACACATTTAATTATAAAAAATGGTTGTAATCACTAACTAACTTTTTCACCAACGGTTATTAATTCTTCATTAAACACAAAATTGACTTTCCATGTATAATTATTGTATTTAATTAAATTGCCGTTGGCAGATAATTCACTTGTAAATTCAAAAGCTAATTTTTCGGTTTCAGCATATTCTAGCTTAATATTTTTCTTTTCAAAAAAGAATTTAATTCCATATTGAATATCTCGTAAAAATACATTTGCGCCAGTAAAAACAGGACCTCGTTCGGCAATGAAACGGAAGAAAATTTCTTTATTAGTTATAAGTTCATTTAAGTGATTCATTTTCTAATCCAGATTATAAAAGCTGAGCGCTATTTTTTACAAATTCAATTATATTATTAAAGAAAATTCCAAAGAAAACAACTAAGCCTGCAAGAATAAATACAATAGCAGAATCCATTTTATTAACTTTAATTGGAGTAACAGTATCTTCCGATTTGTTAAAATACATATGTTTTAAAAGTCTCGAGTAATAATAAACTGAAACGACAGTGTTTAATAAGGCAATAATTACAACAGTAATTAAATTTGCATCAATAACCGCAGCAAAAAGATTAAGTTTAGCAACAAAGCCAAATGTTGGGGGAATTCCAGCTAAAGAAACTAAAAATATGGATAATGGAACAGCAAGCAGTGGCGAAGAAAAACCAAGTCCATTAATATCATTAATATTTTCTTTGTAATTATCATTTGAAATTAGCATAATAACATAAAAAGCACCTAAATTCATAAATAGATAAGCCAAAAAATAAAGCATAACAGCACTTATTCCAGCATTAGAAAGTACCGCAAGACCAAGAATTAAATACCCAGCATGTGCAATTGAACTGTAAGCCAGAAGTCTTTTTAAGTTTTTTTGCCATAAAGCTGTCAAATTTCCTAAAGTCATTGTAAATAAAGAAATTACAATTAAAAGGGTTTGCCAATCAAAAACAGTAATCATTTCCCAAAAGCCATTATCATTAACATAACTAACAAAAGTTGAATGTATAAATCTAATTAACAAAGCTAATGCAGCAGCTTTGCTTGCTACAGAAAGGTAAGCAGTAATTGGAAGAGGTGCGCCTTCATAAACATCTGGTGTCCAAAAATGAAAAGGAACTGCTGAAAGTTTGAAGCCTAGTCCAACAAAAATTAGAATTATGGAAAACGATAAAGTGAAAACGTTGATTTGTGTTGTTTGCAATGCTGAATTTATTTCAAATAGATTTGTTGTACCAGTTAATCCATATAATACAGAAATTCCAAAAAGCATAATTCCAGAAGAAGCGGAGCCATAAATTATATATTTTAGAGAAGCTTCACTGTTTCTATCTCGCAGCTTTGTAAAACCCGCTAAAACATAAGATGAAAGTGAAAGTAGTTCAACAGAAAGATAAATTAATATCAAATCAACAGCAGAAACCATTAACATCATTCCGAGAATCATTCCAAAAATTAGTGCATAATACTCGCCAGAGCGTTTATAAATGTCTTTAATTTCTTTGGATGACATTGAGAAGAAAATAACAATAATAGAAGTTAATATAATAACTAATTTGAAATAACTAGAAAATGGGTCAACAGCCACCATTCCACCAGCATTCATTGAAGGTACAGCAAATGCAGAATCAGTTATTCCCATCTTAATTATAACAATGAAACCAGTTATTAATAATCCTATAAGAGATATATAGGGAATTAGTTTTTTGTTTTCGTGAGAAATTAAGTCAAATATAACAACTAACATGAGGAAAACAGCAATTGAAATCTCTGGTAGTATGTTACTTAAGCTTAAATGTAAATTTGCAAAATCCATATTTGGTCGTCTATTTAATAATCTTAATTTTTAATTTAATGTAGTTGCAATAAAATCAACTAATGAATTTACAGATGTAGTCATGATATCCAACATAAAAGAAGGGAAACTACCAAGCACAACTACAATAATTGTTAATGGAATTAACATAGTTAATTCGCGCCCATCAAGGTCTTTCAACTGTTTCCATTTTTCTGGAACAGTTCCAAGATAAACTCTTTGTAAAGTCCAAAGCATATAACCAGCACCAAGTAAAATTCCAAGCATACCAATCATAGTAATAGTTCTAATTGATTCAACTCCAAAGGCACCAACAAAAACCAAAGCTTCAGAAACCCAGCCGCTTAAACCCGGAAGACCAACCGCAGCAAAGAAAGCAACAGTTACAAATCCAGTGTATATAGGCATTTGGTTAGCAAGTCCGCCAAATTCATATAAACCACGAGTATGAGCCCTATCATAAATAATACCAACAATAAGGAAGAGCATTGCAGTAATAGTTCCATGATTGAACATTTGAAAAATAGCACCATTAAAGCCAGTACTAGTAAGTGAAGCCATTCCTAAAAGAACATAGCCCATGTGAGAAATTGATGAGTAAGCAATAAGTTTTTTATAATCCTTTTGAGCCATTGCAGCAAGAGCACCATAAACAATATTTATAACACCAAAGAGACCAATGTACCACATTAATTCTCTTGTTATATCTGGGAATATTGGGAAACTAATTCTTAAAATTCCATAAGTTCCAAGTTTCAAAAGTACACCAGCAAGAACAACAGAAATAGGAGTAGGAGCTTCAACGTGTGCATCTGGAAGCCAAGTGTGGAAAGGGAACATTGGAATTTTTACTGCAAAGGCAACAAACAAACCTATATATGCCATAAAACGCCAGTTATTTGGATTTAATGGAGAAAGAATTCCATCTGTTAAATAACTGCTTTGATCCATTAAAGTAAGCAAGTTAAAAGTATAAGCTTGAGTTCCATCAGCTAGAATTTCTGTAGCACTAAAATACAATCCAATCATCGTAATTAACATAAAAACGCCACCAAGCATTGTATAAATGAAGAACTTAATAGCAGCATATTCCTTACGAGGACCACCCCAAATACCAATTAAGAAATACATTGGTAAAAGCATAACTTCCCAAAATACAAAGAAAAGGAAGAAATCCAAAGATAGAAAAACACCCATAGTTGCAGCATTAAGAAGCAAATACATTGCAAAATAACCTTTTGGTGATTTTTTGATAGTCCAGGATGAAAAGGTTGCAATAAAAAAGATTATTGTAGAAAGCAGAACAAGTGGTGCACTTAAACCATCAACACCAAGAAAATAATCAATTTTTAAAGTCCCAAGAAAAGCAACATCTGGAATTTGAATCCAGCGAACTTTTTCAATAAATTGGAATGAATTAACATCAAATACTCCAGCAGCAGAATAATCAAAATTCAGTATCATAACAATTGCTAATACTAACTGAATGGATGTAACTGCCAGCGTAGTATATTTAACATTATTTTCTGCACTTTTGGGTAAAAGTAGTACTATAATCATTCCTATAATTGGAATGAAAGTGAGAATAGTTAATATTGGAAATCCTTGCATAATATAATTAATCCTTAACGTTTAATTTCTAATTAAAATGGTCTTAATATTAATAAAATAATGATTACAGAAAAAACTACATAAACAATATATGTTTGAACTTTTCCAGTTTGTATTTTTCTTAACGAAAGTCCAACAAAACCACTTATGAAAGCAGTAAAATTGACCAAACCATCAACAATGTATGTATCAAACCAACCAGTAATGTTTGCAATGCCACGCGTTAAAGTAGCTGAATAATTAACTATTCCATCCACAACTGTAGCATCAAACCAAGAGATAAATCTACTTAAATCGAGAAGTCTTTCAACAAATAAGAAACTATATATTTCATCAATATACCACTTATGATATGAAAGATTATAAAGTGGTTTAAGTTTTTCAGCTAATTTATCTGGGTCAATCTTTTTCCACTCATACATTAAAAAAGCTAATAAAATTCCCAAAACAGCAAATATCACAGAAATAATCATTGCTGGATAGTGAACTTTGTGCATAGCGTGTTCGTACATTTCAGAATGAGTAATAGCAGCATTTTCTGAACCGGAACCGTGAACATCTTTATTTAATGAACCTTCAACTTTATGAGCATCACTCTTCATAAAGTCAAATCTTGCTTCTTCTGGAACAACAGATTGAGGAGTTTTTATCCAATTAAAAAACCATCCTTCAGATGGAGCCACAGGGTTTGGAGTGTAAAAAATAAAAATAGATAAAGCAGCTAAAATAATTAATGGAATAGTCATTAATTTAGGTGATTCGTGTGCATTATCAAATTTATGTTGATTTCGTGGTTCACCGTGAAAAGTCATTAAAACTAATCTAAACATGTAAAAAGCAGTCATTAAAGCAACAGTAAATCCAATAATAGGAATCAAATAATGTCCAGTTAAATCAGCAAAAGCCCAAGTCCCAGCAAGTAAACCATCTTTACTTAAAAATCCAGAAGTTAATGGTACTCCCGAAATCGCCAATGTTCCAATTAAAAAAGTAATATAAGTAATAGGCATTTTCTTTTTCAAACCACCCATTTGTCGCATATCTTGTTCGTGATGCATTGAATGAATTACAGAACCAGAACCAAGAAACATTAATCCTTTAAAGAAAGCATGCGTAACAAGGTGGAAGAAAGCAAATTTATAGGCACCAACACCGAGAGCCATAATCATATAACCAAGTTGACTAACAGTAGAGTAGGCAAGTACTTTTTTAATATCATTTTGTGTTAAGGCAATTGTAGCCGCAAAAATTGAAGTTACTGTACCAACAACAGCAATTACTAACATAGCATCTGCAGTTAGTAATGCAAAAATACGAGCAACAAGATAAACACCAGCAGCAACCATAGTTGCGGCATGTATTAAAGCAGAAACTGGAGTTGGACCTTCCATTGCATCTGGCAGCCAGATATGTAATGGAACTTGAGCTGATTTTCCAACTGCGCCCATAAAAACAAGAATTCCAGCAGCAGTTAACCATCCATTACTTCCAAAAGGAACTACTCCATTTGCAATATTTTGAAAAATATCTTGGAAACTAAATGTGTGATAATTTGTGAAAAGGATTAAAATACCAATAAACATTCCAATATCACCAATACGATTAGCTAAAAAAGCTTTCATTGAGGCATCAGAAGCTGATTTTTTTTCATACCAAAAACCAATTAGCAAGTATGAAGAAAGCCCAACTAATTCCCAAAATATGTAAATCATCAATAAGTTATCAGCAATTACAATACCAAGCATTGAAAATGTAAAAATTCCGAGATAAGCAAAATATCTAGAAAATCTTGCATCACCTTCCATATAGGCAATTGAAAAATAATGAACAAGCGTGCTAATTAAAGTAACAACAAACAGCATTATAACTGTTATATTATCTATCATTATTCCGAGATTAATAGATAAATGTCCAATAGAAGGAACATTCCCAAGATCTATCCATGTAAATTGAGTTATAATTATATTGTTAAAATAATTTGTTAATTTTACAACACCTGTAAAAATAGAGAGAAGTAGAGCAACTGTAATAATTCCTACTTCAAATTTATATAATTGTTTAAAACGCTTTCCAAACAATAATACAATAAAAAATCCTATAAGAGGAAGGAAAAGAATTGTAACGGCTAAACTTATTAAATTAGATTCTGACATATAGTTATTCTTTTAAATTATCGATTTCATCAACATTCACGTGACCGAATGTTTTGTAAATATTTAATACAATTGCAAGGGCAATTGCTGCTTCTGCTGCTGCTAAAACTATTACGAAAAGAGCCATTAATTGACCATTAAGACCCAAATTACCATATCTTGAAAATGCAACAAAATTAATATTTGCAGCATTAAGTACTAATTCAACTCCCATTAACACTAAAATAGCATTTTTACGTGTTAAAATTGCATAAAGCCCAAATGCAAAAAGAAATGAACTTACAACAAGAAAATGTGTTAAACCAACTTCAATCAAAACATTCCTCTAACTATTCTTGCTCTCGGCGTGCCATTGAAGCCGCACCAATAAGAGCTATTAATAAAAGTATTCCAAGTAATTCAAAAATTAAAACATAATCGGTAATCAAAAGTTTACCAAGTTCAAACGACGTAGTTTGTGGAATTTCGGTGAGCTGAAGTTTCCACTTAGTTCGTGTCATTACTGAAACAAGGGCACCAAGCAGAACTCCAATTCCTATAACTGCTGGAAGAATTTTGGCGGTACCTTTTTTAATTTCAACATTAGTAATATTTGATGTAAGCATAACACCAAATAATAGTAGGATTAAAATTCCACCAATGTAAACCATTATTTGTGTTACAGCTACAAAATCGGCACCAAGTAGAACATAAATTCCACTAACACCAAAAAATGTTGCTAACAAATAAAATGCAGAACGAACAATATTATCAGATGAAACTACCATTAAGGCAGATACTATTGTTAGTGTTGCAAACAAATAAAATATTAAATCGTAAATAGACATAAATTCTTATCAATTATTATTTTTTATTCTTTAATTTCATCATCAGAAGGTTTAATTTCTGATTTTGCTTTATCTTCTGCAGCTTTTTTTGCGTCAGCTTCCGCTTTGGCTTTTGCTGCAGCAACTTTTTGTGCTTCTTTTTCAGCTTGGAATTTATCAAAATTATCTTGCTTTTCTTTAACTTCTGCTTGAGTTAAACTTGCAAAATTATAAACTAAATTATCTCGGTCAAATTCAGAATATTCGTAAATATCAGTCATATAAATTGCTTCTGTAGGACATGGGAAAACACAAAGCTGACAGAAACAACATTTTCCTGTATCAATATCAAATTTTGTAACCCAAAGAGCCTTTTTCTGTCCTTTAGAAGTTGGATCAGGCATATCAGTTGGAATACCTTTTACAGTCTCAATTTCAATACAATTAACTGGACAAGCGGTTGCACATTGCATACATCCAATACAATCGTTATAATTCAGAAAAAGCCTATTACGAGCACGTTCTGGAAGTTTTGCTCTTTCTTCAGGATATTGAAGAGTAACTGATGGAACAAATAAATGCTTCCAAGTAATCTTCATACCAACAAAGACTGTGTACAAACCTTCCCAAGTATTTTTTAAGTAATTTTTTATCATTATTTTTTTAGATTTTCAGACATGAGACTTGTGATGCAAAATTATAAAACATTTATTGTCTTATAATTTTATGTCTAATTTCTCATATCAATTATTTATATCAATAAAATTAAACCAACAATTAATAAATTAAAGAATGCATAAGGAATTAAATATTTCCAGCAAATTGTCATTAGTTGGTCAACACGAACACGTGGTAAAGTCCATCTTAACCACATATCAACAAAAACAAAAAACATTCCTTTACCAAGAAACCAAAATAATTGCTCAATTGGAATTAGCCATTCAATTCCAAGCAAATTACCAAGATATCCAAAAGGGGAATTGTAGCCTCCAAAAAAGAAAATAACAAGTATAGCACCAATCAAAAACATATTTGCAAATTCTGAAAGAAAGAACATTGAAAATTTAATTCCAGAATATTCTGTGTTAAAGCCAGCAACAAGTTCTGATTCCGATTCTGGTAAATCAAAAGGAGTTCTATTGCTTTCTGCAAGTGTACTAATAAATAAAATTATAAAAGCCACAAACATAAAGGGAACTAAAAGTATTTTTCCAATACCTAAAACTGGACCTCCAAAAATTCCCCAATTCCAAAATTGACTTGTTTGTGCTGTTGTAATATCACCAAGACTTAGTGTACCATATAGCATAATCATTGTTAAAACAACAAGTGCTGTAGGAATTTCATAGCTAACAATTTGAGCTGCCGAACGTAACGAGCCATAAAGTGAGTATTTATTATTTGAAGCCCAGCCTGCCATTAAAATTCCAGCAACAACTGCTCCCGAAAAAGCGAGCACAAAATAAATTCCAACATCTGCATTTGAACCAATAAATATGCTTGTAAATGGAAGCATTGTATAAGTAATTAAGGTTGTAACAAAAACCACATAAGGTGCAATGTTAAAAAGTGCTTTATCGTTAGCAGATGCAACAATATCTTCTTTTTGTAACAATTTTAGAAAATCAGCAAGAGTTTGAAGAACACCATGCCAGCCAACTCGCATTGGGCCAAGTCTATCCTGCATGTGAGCCGATACTTTACGTTCTAACCAAACTGCAAAAAGAACAAAAACAACAATAAAAGCTAATACAGGAACTGTAGCTAATATATAAGCTACAATTTCACTACCAAATATTTCAATTAAATAATTTTGCATTTATCTGTCTATTTCTCCTAAAACAATATCTAAACTACCAAGAATAGCAACTACATCGGCTACTAAGTAACCTTTTGCCATTTGACCAATTGCTGATAAAGAAACAAAAGAAGGTGCACGAACTTTAACGCGAGCAGGATTTACACTGCCGTCGCTAACAATAAAATATCCTAATTCACCTTTTGGTGCTTCAACTCTGTGATAAACTGTTCCAACTGGTGGCTTTACTCTTCTTGGAATTTCTTTTGACACATCACCATCTGGAATTTGATCAATTGCTTGTTCAATAATTCTTAAACTTTGCTCAACCTCTTGAACACGAACGTAATATCTATCCCAGCAATCACCAACAGTTCCAACTAAACCTTCACCAACTGGAATTTCAAAATCAAAACGGTCATAAATTGAATAAGTATCGTTTTTACGTAAATCGAATTTAACGCCACTTCCACGAAGGTTTGGACCAGAAAGTCCAAGATTTATTGCCTCTTTAGCCGGACAAACGCCAATATTTGCTGTTCGTTCAATAAAAATTTTGTTAAATGTTAGAAGATTATTTAATTCAACAACTGTTGGACGAAAATAATTTATAAATTCTTTTGTTTTTCTTACAAAATCTGGATGAATATCATGCGAAAGTCCACCAACCCACATATAATTATATAATAGTCTTGCACCACATGTAATTTCAAACAAATCAAGAATTTTTTCGCGGTCGCGAAATAAATAAAGAAATGGGGTAAATGCGCCTAAATCCAATCCAAAAGTACCAAGTGCAACAAGATGGGAAGCAATGCGTTGAAGTTCGCCCATAATTACACGAATATATTCAACTCTTTCTGGAACTTTAATATCCATAAGTTTTTCAACAGCACCAACATATCCAAAATTGTTATACATTGAAGCAAGGTAATCCATTCTGTCGGTATATGGTACAACTTGGGCGTAGGTCATTGCTTCGGCATGTTTTTCAAAACAACGATGTAAATAACCAATATGTGGTTTTACATCGTGAACAACTTCACCATCTAATACAAGTTCCAATCGCAACACACCGTGAGTAGAAGGGTGTTGAGGACCCATATTTAATATCATTTCTTCAGTTTTCATATTTAGTATCAAGATATAAGATTTAAGAACTGAGATAGACAAAAATAAGATATGTGAGACGCAAGTTAAAGAATTTCTTGTGTCTTAATCCTTATATCTGATTATCTAAACTTTTCTTAAATCCAAATATCATTTTTTCAATTTCTTCAATATTAATAATTAAATTATTTAATGTATCTTCATTTATAAAATCTAAGTAAAATGCCAAATATACATGTGTTTCTAACCATTGGCAATATCTAAAAATCTTTATCTGTTGTTCTTCCAGCTCCTTCAGCAATATTTGAAGGAATCGAATTACTGCTCGTTTTATCTGTGATGATAATGCAAATACACCTTCCTATTTTATAAGCATCATTTTTTTTACTGAGCTAAACTCACCAGCTTGGAGTTTATAGATGTAAACTCCACTTGGTAAGTTACTTGCATTAAATTTAACTGAGTATTTACCGCTGGATTGATGTTGGTTAACCAACTGATTTACTTCTTGCCCAAGTGCATTATATACAACTAAATTAACAAAACCATTTTTTGTTATTTGATAACTTATCTGTGTCGTAGGATTAAACGGATTTGGGTAATTCGAACTTAGAGCATATTCTTTAATTATTTCAGTAATTTCCATTTCTTCATCATCATTTGATTTCCACATTAAGCCAGTACCATTTATAGATGCTTTTAATGAGTGAACAGAAACCTGATTGCTACTATCAACAGCAACTACATCATAAGAGTATGTGAAAATATCATCAAATTTACCAGGCTTATTAACATCATTATCTATCCAACTTTGAGGGGAAGAACTCGTTTGTGTTAAGGTAGTGACATAAACCCAACCTGTTTCATCTTCAATTTTTCGATATATTTTATACTCTTTCATATCAGGTTCCTCATTTCTATTCCAAGTTAACTTAGGATGGTCACCAACCCATGTAGCAGTTAAGTTTTGAGGCTTTGAAGGTTTGCCTGCATATGGTGTAGTAAAATACAAACTTATACCGTAGTTCAAACTAGTCTTGTATTTAACTTCCATAGTAAAATCCATACTAGTACTATTTGTAGACCTAGGATTACTTTTTGGTGAAAAAACATCATTAAACTCTAGATCAAAGGCATCCTCAGTATCACCACCAGCTGAGTTTTCGTGATAATATGGTGCAAAGCAACCGTAACTTCCGCTTAAATAATTCATTTCATCATCTGAACCAGTTGGATTTGGTGTAGTACGTGTTAGTGTTTCGGTCGTAAAATCTTTTACAAAATTCCAATTACCATCTGCACACTCAACATCTATAGTTGGTGCCCAGTCATCATTGGTTACATGGTAAACATAAATACCTTCATCACCAGCTTTATCATGAGGACTTAATTTCTTCCGATATTCAATTATAAAGAATTTATTTGTAGAAATAGGAATTTTTAATGCTTTATTAGTAGTCATATAGTCCGATAACCAATAGAAACAATTTGTACTTCTTGTTACATAAGACATCCAACCTAAACGTTCTCGTTCCCAAGCACACATACCTCTATCATCATTCCAAAATGGAGCCCCAGTCATTAAACCTAAATTAGAGATTCCATTTATATGCATACCACCCAATAAATGATGACCAATCTCATGGGCTGTCACATACATTGAATAATCTCTGCCATAAATACCACCTCTCTGCATTGTTCCACCGCCAATGCTTGAATAATCAACTATTTGAACTCCATCAGCATCAATTGTGCTGCTTAAATCAAATACTGAAATTCCTGTATAATACCAATTTGACATAGTTATATTCCTATAAACCATAATGATAAAGTCAACTTTACCATCACTATTTGAATCATAATCAGAATAATCAACATACGGGTCAATTTTTGTTAATACTTCATAGTTTGCTTCACCAACACTACTATATGCACTTTCATTATAGTCTGTTGTTACTAACGAGTCATAGACATCGCCAATTACTTGAAATTGACCATTAGACATTTCATTATAATATTGAGATAAATTATTCCATGAATAACTTCCATTTGCTACAGGATTTACATAAGTATTTGCCCATGTTGGGTATGTATCTACTGGCCAAGAGCTACTAGACGCAGTATCATCTTTAAACTGAGCAAAAACAACTAATACTTTTAAAGTGCTAATTGGTGAAATAGTTGCTGTACCAGCTGCAGTTCCACAACCATCACCATTTGAAGGGTAAACGCATATTGTCAAAAATGCTAGGAACATGAATATACTCAAAATAGTTCTTTTTATTGATTTCATAATTAGCTCTTAATTTTAATATTTTATTTGATGAGTAACATCTGTTTTGTAATCGTTTTTTCATGTGTAACCAATTGATAAAAATATGTTCCACTTGAAAGGTTTAAATTGTTATTATGAGCAGAGAAACTTATCTCGTGATAACCTTGGTCTTGATTTTCATTAACAAGTTCTACTACTTCATTACCCAATATGTCAAAGACTTTTACCTTAACTTTTGTTCTTTTTGATAAATAATAACTTATAATAGTAGTAGGATTAAAAGGGTTAGGATAGTTCTGATTGAGTTGAAAGGTAGCACTATTTTGTATTTCATCTTCAACTGAAACTATAGTTCCATACTGCTTTCCATTTATTATTACACCAGTTAATGGCCTAGTTGGTGATTCTGCCCAAATTCCAATAACACCCCACCTATCAGCAATAGTTTCAATTAGGAAAAGTTCCGAATATTCAACTATTTTTATGGCTACAGTATCAATGGGGATAGAATAGAATGAAATTATTACCCAACCTGAATCAATAATATGTGCATTACGCAAACCAGGGGAAATTAACCAATCTGCATACTTATAAGATTTGTAAAAACTATGTGTTGGCAACTCTAAACTGTCAATAGCTAATTCCTCATCAGTATTTCCATCATTATCAACATCATATACATCCAGAACAAAAGAATTACCCGTTACATTATCATTTCGCTCCCAATAGGTACCAAAACCTTCAATATCATAAAAATCATTGCTCCAATGAATTTTCTTATAGTATTGTTTATTGTTAACAATAGTATCAGAAACTATTCTAGTAGTTCTAAGCTGCCCAGCAACATGTCCACCAAAAGAATCGTAACCAAAATCATATTGCCAAACATCACCAACATGTAAAGGATTATATTCGTGCTTTTCTTCTGAATATTTTATTTTAAAATTATCTGAGACGGAATCCAAAACTTTAAATTCAACTTGGGCAAATATTTGTTGTGAACTAATTATAACCAATAGTATTATTATCTTTTTCATTTTTCTAGTCTGATCTTGAATCTTTTGTCTAAAATCTAACTTCTCATATCTAAATCTAATAAGGAATTCTCATTCCATCATAGAATTCTGGATTTTCGTAATCTTTTCTTAATGGGAAACCTTCCCAATCGTAAGGCATCAATATTCTTGTTAAATCTGGATGATTAAGGAAAATAATTCCAAACATATCGTAAGCTTCACGCTCATGCCAATCGGCAGAATGCCAAATGTTTACAACTGATTCAACTTCTGGTTTATCTCTCTTTGTTGAAACTTTTAAAGTAAATTTGTGTTTTAGATTTAATGAATCTAAATGATAATATACAGAAAGGGTACCACCATTGGAAGAAACCGAGCCATCTTCATTTGTCGTTTTTTCAGCGTTATTGTCATCAACTCCCGAAAGATTCATTAAGTTATCAAATTGTAACTCATTTGAATCTCTCAAAAACTGAGAAATTAAATTGATTTGTAAAGGTTCAACAGAAATTATTGGCTCTGTTGGAACATTAGAAACCATTTCTAATATTGCTTCACCAAAATTATCTTTCAATAAATTATATATTTCTTCAGCAGTCATTAGGCAATCTTTTTGGTTTTAGTTCTTATTGTTTCTGTTCTAATTTTTTCTTGTAATTTTAATAGTCCTTCAAACAAAGCTTCAGGACGAGGAGGGCAACCTGGTACATAAACATCAACTGGAATTATTCTATCAATTCCTTTCAAAACATGATAACCGTGTTCCCAATATGGACCGCCAGTATTTGCACAACTACCCATTGAAATAATGTATTTTGGATCTGGCATTTGTTCGTATAACCTTTTAATACGCGTTGCCATTTTTAAGGTAACTGTTCCAGAAATGATTATTACATCTGCTTGTCTTGGAGTAGGGCGGGGCATAACTCCAAATCTATCAAAATCGTAATTAGAAGCAGATGCAGCCATCATTTCAATTGCACAGCAAGCTAATCCAAAACTTAATTGCCACAAAGATGATAAACGTGCCCAGTTCATAACATCTTCCATTTTAGCTACAACAATATTGCTATCATTAAATTCTTTATCGAGTAAACCCATAATAACTACTTTGTTTCCTGAATTTCTTTAGGTTTTGAAAAATTTTTAAGATTTGGGATAATTGGTTTTGAACGCTCCCATTCCAAATCTCCTTTGCGCCATTCGTAAATCATTCCAATAAAAAGAACTATTAAAAAAATTGCTCCAACAGAAAACCCGTAAAAACCAAAATCTCTATAGTTTAGCGCCCAAGGGAAAAGCATAACAATTTCAACATCAAATATTAAAAATATTAATGCAACAACATAAAAACGTATATTAAATTTTTGCCAAGATGAGCCAATTGGATTTTCACCACATTCGTATGTTAAAAGCTTTTCTGCAGTGGGTCTTTTAGGTCTGACTAAGTATGCCATAAATATAGCTATACCAACAAATACAATTCCAACGAGAAGGAAAATGAAAACTTTACCAAATTCTGTAAGCATAATACCTTTTTTAAAATGATTTCCAAAAATACTGAATACCGTAAAACAATGTCAAGAAATAAATACCTTTTTGTTTTTTTTAAAGTTGATTTATAAAATAAAAACGCATAAAATGTCTTATTATAAAAAGATGATACAATCTTTAAAAGTTTGGATATTAGACAAAAACACTGTATCTATTTTAGAAAAATCATCTTTTTGATGTCACTCCAATTTTCTGAGGAAATTCTGTAAAAATAAATTCCAGAACTAACTTTTTGATTGAAATTATTTTCACCATTCCAAGTTATACTTTTTCGTCCTTTTTCCTCAAAATTATTGACAAGTGTTTTAACTTCTTGTCCGAGTATATTGTATATTTTTAGTTCTACTTTTCCACTTTTTAACAAATCGTATTTAATTATTGTACTAGGATTAAAAGGATTTGGGTAATTTTGACTCAAACTATACTCTGTAATCATTTGGTTATTCTCAAAATCATCAACTGAAACTGGATATGATTCCTCAAGGAAATACTCAAGAATAAATTCAATATTATTTTTCAAATCGTTATTATTATATATATAAGCTCTTCCGCTTAAGTAAATAATTTGTCCGCCATTTTCTTTGTAATATCCACCAAAAGGGGGTTTATTCCAAACACCAATTCCAACTGGCTTACCGTGACTTGCGGTTTCGGTGAACAACAATTTGCTGTTTTCATTTGTTAAAGTCGTATCAAAAATAGCACTTAAGTATTGAGACGTTTTCAATGAAATTGAATCCATATTTTCGAAAACTGAAATGCAATTTGCAATAATTGCATTTGCTGGCTCAATCCATGTAATTCCCAAACGTTCTAACATTTCGTTATTTATATAATTTCTTCCATTTTTTACCAAAAAAACGAGATTTCCGCCTTGCTTAACGTAATCCAAAATAGGCGTTAATTTCCAAATATTTAACTCTAACGAATTGTTTTCGCTAGTCCAAATAACTGTGGAATAATTTAATAAAGTATCAATTGGAATTGCTCCATGTCCATTTGGTGCTGGTAAATTGGATGGATATCCGTTGTTCGGTTCAGCAAAAACATCCCAAAATGAAATATTATAATTTCCCCAAAAAGCTTTATTTTGATAAGAATCAACAGCACCTAGAATACTAAAAGGAAATCCATTAACTAACAAAATGCCTTTATTGAATATATTTGGAATATTATTTGGCTTCCCTGGAGTTGGGACTTTTGCAATTTGCCAATTTTCATCGCCATCATTTATTCTTTCATATGAAAAATCTTCAGTTTGTTTTCCAAAAGTTATTGAGCTAATTACAGTTGTGTCGTTTTCAAAAATGCTAAAAAGTCCTATTTCTTCTCCAGTATCGCTAAGTTTTATGCTCAAGTGGTTTTCACCTTGCTCAGTTGTTCCATCAGCCCAAAGTAATAAATGACCCTTTGCGGGAATTGTTGTTTTTTCAGCATTTGTACTTGCAATTAAGTGTTTTGTGGGATTTGATAGTTTATCTGAAATATACAATCCAGCAATGTTTATTGGACTATCGCTTGCATTATAAATTTCAATCCAATCATCATTTTCGCCAAATTCATCTTTAATTGTATTTTTATTATCTGCTTGGAATTCGTTAATAAATAATAAATTATCATAGTTTGGTTTATTCGCACCTCCTGGAGAGCCACCAAAATTATCGCTTGCTTTCCAATTTGTGGCAATTAAGTTTTCACCCAAAGGGTCTCTAAATTCTAAAGATTTTCCATTTCCATCAGCTTCTGTTGGCCAAATGAATTTATTACTGTAACTTACAAAATCAATTTCCTTTCCAAAAACATCAATTAGCTGAATGTTTCCCCACGTATTTGGCAAATTAGCGTCGCTCCATTGATAAGCTAAAAATCCCATGTTTTCATAAACGGATTTATCTTTTACAATAATTTGATATTCTTTTGGACCTATAAACGAATTACTTGGAAATTCAAAATCAATTGCACCTTTAATTTTTATTCCAGAAGTGGTAATATTTTCGTTGCTTGTGTTATAAATTTCAATAAATTCGTAATTATCGCCATTTGCTGGATTGTAGTGAATTTCATTAATTATTAGCGGTTCAAAAATTCCAGTAAATTGTTTTGCACCCAAATCGGCAATAGTTCCGTCATCATCTAATTCAGTAGTCGGATTTCCACTATTTATTGCTGGCGAATTGGCGTTTAATATAAAATTGTTTGTTAAAAGAGGATTTGCATTAATATTGCCTGTTCCTTCCAAAACAGTTGTATTTGAAAGCGAATAATTAACAGTCAGTTTTGACAAATTATCAACAAAAACTGGGGAAGTGATTGAATTTGCAAAAATCGAATTTACAATTTCTGCATTTCCACCACCGGCTCCAATATTTTTCTCAAAACTTGCAACACCAATATCACATCTCAAAAAAGTATTTCTATCAACAAAAGCGAAAGAGGAATCGTCTTTAATTCCAACACCTTGAGCACAATTTGCAATTATATTGCGTTTCATATTTACGGTTGAAGCTTGTCCAACAGAAATTGCCTTGTCGTTAATATTAAAAATCTGGTTGTTCTCAATAAGTAAATTTTTGGAACCTTCACCAATATCAATTCCGTCACTATTAAAACCATAAAAATTATATATTTTATTTCCTCTAATTATGCCGTTTGTAATTTGGTCGTAATCAATCGCGTCAGAATCAATTTCACTATTTCCTCTAAAATCACAATTTTCTACTAAAGCAGATTCGGCATATTTTATGTTAATTAAATCAGAAATTTCTTCGGAATGAAGTGTACAATTACGGACAATTGCATTTCCATATTGGATAAAAATAGGAAATGGAGCATCCAAAATAGTTGTATTTTCGATAGTTATATCAGATTTGTAGCTTGAAATTGCTCCCATTTGATTTGGGAGAATTTTTCCATTTGTAGCTCCAATTAACTTAACATTGTCAATTAAACATTGACCAGAAGCGTTTTCGAGATAAATGATTCCCCAATTATTAAAACCCGAAGTTTCATTTGGTCTAATAATTATTGGTCGTTCCAAAGTTCCATTCATTTGTAAAATTCCATTTACAACCAAATTTGCTTCTGCTGGCATTAAAAGCTCAACTCCAGGTTCAAAAGTTAAAGTAATTTCAGAATTAACTGTAACATTACCTTTTGCAATATATGGCGAGCCAGAAGTTGTTAAAGTCGTATTTTCAGAAACAATTGAAGGCAAAACGCTTGCGTTATCTTCTTCAAAAACAGCGGTAATAGTAGTTGTACCAGATCTTGTTGGAATATAATTTGTAACTTGTGATAAACTATCGTCAACTCCAAGCCATTTTGCAAATTTGAAACCAACTTTTGGAATTGCTTCAATTTTTAATGGAATATATCGAAAATACTCTCCAGTAAATCCATCATTTACTTTTATATCGCCAAGATAAATCGCTCCAGCATCGGGAGCTGAAAGATTAAATGTTAATGTTTCAACACCAGTTAGACTATAAAAATCGAGCAGACTTTGTTTCATATATTGTGGACGTTTCTCGGCAAATTCGCGCATTATTTCAACTTCCATATTCCAAGTATCCATATCTGGAATTGGTGGATAGCCATAAATTGGAGTTGTATCATCATCCCATCTATCAATATGATAAACCATTTCGGCACTAATTTGGTTTTTAAGACTATCAACAATTCCAACAACACGTTCTTTTTTGAAAATTGTATTTAAATAAGTGGCAAAACGTTGAATAAACTCATTTTTGAATTCATTATTTTCAAAAAGTTTTCTAAAAATAAAAGTTGAATAAGGGGCTTGATCATATAAAAAATCCAAAGTATTGTTGGAATAATGAGAAGAAAAGCTTGGGGCACCAAATCCATAATCAGAATCGAGGAAAATATATCGCCATTTACCGTTTTCAGATTTTTCCTTCCACCATTTTGAATTTGTGTAAGGCCAGTTTACATTATCGCAATATATTTCGGTTATTAGATAATTCATAACTTCGTTTACATCAATTTGTGATTTTACATAATCCCATTTTTCTTTTATGTTCATGCTATTTGTTGATAAATAACTTTGAAGAGCGTAATATTCATCCGCACTTCCTTCAACAACATTTGGTAGTGGAGAAAATTCATATTCTAAATAATCAACATTTTTTGGGTCAATATTGTGATGAGCAATTAGATAATTATCATCCAATTTTTCGCGTAAATTATAAATTCCCCAATATTTTCCATTAATATAAGTTGCTGCTGGTCTATAAGCCTGGCAATCCAAATCCATTTTATTTATTACAATTGTATGTTGAAGCGCGTCGCGAAACATTGTGTGACGGTTATCTTGCGTTCCAGAATTACGCAAATAAAGTGAAATATAATTTTCAAACGGTCTGTTTGCAAAAATTGGATAGTCCATTACTTCATCGCCAAATTTATTATCAGTCTCAATAGTTAGCGGTTTTTGTGGATATTTGAAAGAAGCCTGACCAGTTAATCTTAACCCAGCATCTGCTTCAAAAGCTTTCTCACCATTTTTTTCAAAAAGTTGAACATTTACTGGAACCTCGCGTGATTTTATTTGGTTATCATAAATTCCAATTTCTTTATCAAACAAAGTTTCTGGAAATGCAGTTAATGACAAAATAGCCAAATTTTGTGGTTCATCAACAAAATATGCTCGTGTAATTATTTTACTTGGAAGTTTATCATTTTCAAAAACTCTGACTCTTAAAGTCGTTGTTTTGCTAATATTTATAGGAGTTTCATATTTCAAAGATGTACTTTTTGGCATTGAGCCATCCAAAGTGTATCTAATTTCCGCTCCAAAATTTGCAGAAATGTTAATATTTTGAACACCAGAATAAATTCCAGAAACTAACGAAACATTAGGATTATTTGAAAACTCGGTACTTAAAGTCCCATTTGTCAAATTACTTTTGTTAGCTGTTGATTCGCCAAAATAATTCCATTCATTTCCTCCATTGGGGTTCCTTCCAAAAGAAACATCGGGAATTTGAACTCCAAATATGACTGAATCAATCATAATCTGTTCGGGTGAAAACAATCCAAGTTCTTCACCATCTTTGCTTAAACTAAAATTTGTGTGATAATAATTGCTACCAACCGAAGGGTAAGAATCAAATCCATCAGCCCAAAATAATAAAAAACCTTTGCTCGCGATTATTGTACGATCGGGAATTCTCCATTTTGTGGGATTTCCAAGATTATCGGTTAAGTAATAACCTCCAATATTTATTGACGCGGTTGAATCGTTATAAATTTCAATCCAATCGGAATATGCATCAAAATCAACAATTTCTGGTGTGGAAGTAACATTTGACGCCATAAACTCGTTTATAAATAGGCTTTGTGCGTTAAAATTGCCAGTTACGAAAAATAGCACTGCAAAAAATATTGCTCCAAAAGTGTCGTTTGTAAAAAGCATTTTGTTTTTAGATTTCATTTTAAACTCAATTAAATACTGAGTGTGAAATTAAGGAATTTGGATAACAAAGGTTTGGGAAATATTTTAGAGAACTGTGTTAACTTTTAGTTGTTAAAAATTTCAGTCCTTCGAGGTTTTTAGAAGCCTCGAAGGACAAAACAATGGTTTCATAATTTTGTTATACTAAACCTGATTCTTTAAGATACTTTGTTTCGGCAACAAAAACATTGTAAATATCATCAAAACTGAACAGTTTGTTCTGTTTAACAATGGCTTCAAATTGAACAAAAGAACAAACATCTAATGCACTTACTACAGATTCTTGTCCTTCATAAATTGAAGGAATATTTTCATCTTTTAAATGAGCTATTACTCTATTATCTTTTACAAAACCATTTTCTTCTAAATATTTAAAAAAGTAATTAAGAATTATTTTGATTTCTTTAATGGTTAGTTTTTTTTGTACTTTTTTACTAAGATTCTGATATACAATCCATTTCGCATCTTTTATGCAATAACTTGGTTTATTTTTTTCAATTTTACTACTGCGTTTGCAATCTAAGACACTTATTTCGCTACGCCTATTTTTAATAATTTTGTTGGCAAATATATTTTTTGCAGAAACCTCGTTCTCAGCCAAAAAAACATGCTTAAATACCCTCTTTTTTTCAATGTATTTAATATGAAAATAATTCATCTGAACCTCCATTTTCATTATTAATTACACTAAACAATTGATATCGTTTGCAATTGGTAATACTTTTCATTTTTCCTCCAAATTTGATGTAGACTATCATTAATTAAATTTTCTACAAAAAATTCAGAAGACGTTTTTAAATAAAATTATTTTAATATTTTTATTATTTTCATTCTACCATGAACCCTGATAGGCAAATAGTATTCTTCACGATTATCAATTATTTCATCAAATACATACTTTGAATTAGTCATATCAAGCAAAAGTTTTTTCCCTTTAAAATTACCTTTTTCATAAAGTCTTACTATAAATTTAGGTGGATTTTTTCTTTTTAATACTTTGTTTTGACTAATCATACACTTTACAATATTAACATCTATTGTCCCACGAATTGTATAAATGTCATCTTTTTTTGAAATATTAGTAATATTTAATACATCTTCTTTTTTCATTTTAATAATCCTATTTATTACGAAAATAGATTAGCAACCCATTGTTCTGCCTCTATTGAATAATTATCGCAATTTAAAACAAATTCCTGTCCTCGACTAACAGTTTGGAGTAATGTATGGTTTTCTTGTTCTTGCCATCTGTTTAGATCGTTGTGGTAACTTAATTTCGATATATCATTTTGTGGATATATCCATTTAGGAAGTTTCCAACGAGTTAGTTTAAACTCATCTGCTGTTAATTGTCGGTTAATTGAAAAATTTTCAAAAACTCCAGCACCATCAATACCCTTGTCTTTTAGGCTTGGAATGTCGAGTTTCTTTTTCCCTAAATATAGTGTGTTTGAATCATTAGTTCCTTTGTAAAAATGTGGGTGATAATTTGCCCACTTATATTTTTCTTTATCTAAAGTATCTACTTTTAAAATTTTCTCAATTTGTAACCATCCCCAAATTATATGTTTAGAGGAGTAATTTGGGTCAAATTTCCATTTCCCATTTCCCATTTTCAGTGATTATGCTTCGAAATAATCCAAAAAACAAAAATAAATCGCCAATAGTAATGTTTTGATTTTCCAAATGTTTTTGTGATGCACCAAGTTGTCCAAAAATCGGTTGCCAATTGTCTTCACGAGGCAAACTATTTTTATTAATATCAGGGTCTAAGTGTGCGAAATAATATGCCTTTTTTTTCTCTTTTGTAAGTTCTTCAACTATTTGCCCTATGTTATTATTTTCCCATAAAATTTTCTTATAAGTAATTTTTGAATTTTTATCAGGAATTGGTAAAGACAATATTTTACCATCTGGAAAAATTGGACTAGGAACACCTCCAGAGATTGAATCAAATCCTTTACGGCTTATTATTATTTTCATTTTCCCTTACTCCAAGAAGAATCTTCTTTTGGCCAATTAGATGGGCGTGCAATTAGCCCTTTTTGTTTTTGTTTTGAGATAAAATATTTAAAATTATTTATAACTTCTAATGAAAAGTTGTTCCTATGTCCACGTCCAACAATTAGAGCTTCTAAATTATATTTATGTGTATTTTTTGCTTTGGAGCCGAAATAATAAAAATTGGTTGAATTCAAAACATTTTTACCACTTAAATCGCTTCTTTTAGTTGCAGGATTTTCTGTCTCACTTTTATTTTTGGAATGCATGGAGCGTTTTTGTTTAAAATTGCCATTTGATAAGGGTTCGTAGATATTATCACCACTTTTGTGTATGACAGTATTTTTTTCGAAATCAGGTATTTTCTTAATAAAGCGTTTATCCTTGTAATAATCAGAAAAAGATAATATCTCAGTAACCTCCATCGCATAGACTATTTTATTGCAAGTTGCCTTAGAACTCAATCCTACAATCCAATCGCCTTTATCTGCTGTTCTCCGAATTACTGGTTTGCAGTCTGCTAAAGTACAAAAGCCCCAAAATGGATTATGAGAAAAACCAGTATCATTCGCAATAATGTAAGAATATAACTTCACTTTACCCCCAAACTTATTCACATTACAATATTATAACAAGAAATAAATATTTTTCTCTATCGTCATAAGTCATTTAGTTTTTCAATAATATCATCTAATTTGTAATAATAAATCATTTCCCATAAATATTCACACTTTGCATTTCTTGAATTAAAAACTAAAAAAATAGATTTAGATATCCAAATACAATTTCTAACCAACCACGCCAAATTTTTTCACTTCGTGTTTTAATCTTCCATTGAGTTTATCTTTTTCTACTTCAAGATTAAATTTTATTTGAAGATTCAACCAAAAATTTTCAGTAAGTCCAAAAAACTCTGATAATCTTAATGCTGTATCTGCCGTAATAGATCTTTTTCCTAAAACAATTTCATTTATTCTTCTTGGAGGAACATTTATATCTTTTGCTAAACGATATTGTGAAATTCCCATTGGGCTAAGAAACTCTTCAAGCAAGATTTCCCCAGGATGAATGGGACTAATTTTATTATTCATAATATTTAACCTTTGTGATAATCAATAATTTGTACGTTATAAGCATTGTCTTCTATCCAACTAAAAATAATTCTCCATTGATTATTTATTCTAATGCTATGTTTCCCTGACATTTTGCCTGATAATTTTTCAAGTCTATTTCCTGGTGGAATCCTTAAATCATCAATTTTCCCAGCAGCATCAATTATAAGTAATTTTCTATATGCAATCTTTAGAATAGAAGGCGGAAATTTTTTAACCGCTTTACGATGAAATAAATCTTCTGTGTATTTGTCTAAAAAACTTTTAATCATATCAGTTATAATAACGCAAGTCGTTATGAAAGTCAAGAAAATATTTTACTAGCTGGGTTCAATACAATAAATTGAAAAAGATATTATTAATTTAATAGATTCTTTTTACACAAAAAACAAACCTCCGCCATCGTAAAGAAAATCATTCCCTAAATTTATTATTTCAAATTTAAGGTGTTCAAGATATTTGATAAGTTTTTCACCATCTTGATGTTTAGTAACACTACCCATGAAAAATATTTTATTATTCTTAATTCCATTAGTCCCGCCTACGAAGCCATTTTTATGGTCAACTATTTTAATTTCATCAGGAGCAAAAAAGAAAACATTACAACCGAGATTTGTCAGTTCTTTTTCAATCCCTTTATCAGAAGTAATAAAATATTTATCTTTTAAATGAGTTAAGCTACAACGGGTATATGCTTGTGGAATATTTAGAAATTCCTTTTCAATGTTTGTTTCCAATACTTTTTTATCGGTAAATCCAGATTTATGAATTAAATATTTTTCAGTACTTAAACAATTGTATTGTACACTGTCTTTAAGTTGATTGCCAACATTCGAATTTCCAATTTGAAAATTAACTTTATGTTTGTTCAAAAAATCAAAAAGCGTAGTTGGTGAGTTGGGTGCAATTATTAGATTTAACTTATCTTGATAGATAAAAATATCAGGATGCCCCGAAATTGAATTGTAAGTTATACCTTCAGATTTAAATAATAGAATATCATTCACATAATTACTTAGTGAATTGATAACACTTTTGGGAGCTCTATAATCAATTATTGCTAACATCTATCTGATATTTTCCAAAACTTGGATCACCAACAAATTTTACTTTAATACCTTTTGCTAAAAGTTGATTCTTGTTTCTCCCTTTATAACCAACAGCATAATTTAACTGCTTGTTATTAACTTTTATAATTAAATTTTTTGATTTCGCTCCATTGAGGTTTTCAAAAATAATTTCATTCCAAATTTCTGTCATAACCATCTCCTTAAATGATGGATGAAAAGGACCAGCTATAAGAGATTTTCCATCTACTAATTCTTCTGAAGGATGCAAACCTACACGAAGAATTGTAATATTATTCTTTTCAAAAGTTCTCAAAATTTCTTTCGACCAACTAACAGCATCTTCAAGCGAAAGTGGTTGATAAATACCATTATTATACAGCTTTTCGAGTGCAGTTCCTTTTATAACAAGAGTTGGATATATTCGTGTGCTATTTGCACCAAGTTCAACAATATCATTAGCCGTTTGCGTTGCCGTTTCAAAAGTATCTTCTGGCAATCCAATCATCATTTGTAGTCCAAGTTTAAATCCGTAATCCAAGATTAACTTTGAAGCATTTTGGATATCTTTAAAACTATGACCTCTTCCAGATTTAATTAAAACACTATCATTTGTAGATTGAGCGCCAAGTTCAATTGTTGTAACTCCATATTTTTTAAGCAATTCTAATCTTTTTACATCAATGTAATCTGGTCTTGTTGAAAGTCGGATGCCAGAAATTCTATTAGTTTTGATAAATGTATAAGCTTCTTTTAAGTATTCTTCTTGTAATTCAAAAGGTATTCCAGTAAAACTTCCTCCAAAAAATGCAATATCAATAATTCTATTGTCATCCATAGTTGCAAGATTAGTTTCAACTATTTTAGATATTTCATTTGGCTTAGGTATTAGGTTCAATCCAATTATTTTGGACTGATCGCAAAACACGCATTGATGTGGACATGCTAATTCTGGAATAAATATTGGAATATTTGAATATCTTAATGTGGATTGCATAAATACCATTTTTTCTAAATCTGACTCTAAACTTACAAAAAACTAAGTTATCTGAGAAAAATGATTATTATCTTTGACAGCAAGATTTTAGAAAAAATGAGTTAAAAATGAAAAATATCATTATTTGGTTATTATTAATAGCCCTAGTTTCCTGTTCGGATAAAAGCGAAGTTAATTACGAAATATCATCAGTAAATTTATTAAAAACAGTCTCATATCTATCAAGCAAAGAATTGCAAGGAAGACTTGGTGGAAGTAAAGAATATTTTGAAGCTGCAAATTTTATGGCAAAAGAGTTTGCTGAAATTGGATTAATACCATTTAACAAAAATTCATATTTCCAAAATCTAAAAGTTGAGTATAATCAAATATTGCCGAAAGCGGAATTTTCTCTTTACAAAGATAGAAATTTTGTTAAAAAATATAATCTTGGTAAGGATTATGTTTTCAGAGGATTTTCGGGTGCTGGTGATATTAATGCCCAAGTGGTTTTTGCTGGTTACGGAATTTCAATTCCAGAATATGACGATTACAAAAATGTTGATGTAAAAGGTAAAATTGTTTTAGCTTTTAAGTATAATCCAAGTTGGAATTTGGAAGGAGTAAAATGGTCAAGCAGTTTGCCGCGTGAAAAAGCGCGAGTAGCACTTGAACACGGAGCAATTGGGATTATGTTTGTTTCATTCCCAAATGATGAAAAACCTCAAGAACCAATTGGAAGCACAATGCACGGAAATGGTGAGCAAGTAAATATTCCACAAATTCATATTAATTTGCCAGTCGCAAACGAATTTATTGAAGGAAGTAAATACACACTAAAAGAGTTGCAGACGAAAATCGATTCTGAAAAGACCAGTCTTTCGTTTGCATTAAAATCGGAAGCAAAAATATTTGTAGAAACAGAATATGTAAAAGAAAAAGTAACTGTAAATGTTATTGGAATTTATCCAGGTACTGACGAAAAATTGAAAGATGAATTTGTCATTTTGGGTGCTCATCTTGACCATGTTGGCGGACAGTCGGGCGAAATATATTTTCCCGGCGCAAATGATAATGCTTCAGGTTCTGCCGCTGTTTTAGAAGTTGCAAGAATGTTTGCAAAGAATGAATTGGAAACAAAGCGAAGTGTAATGTTTGTCCTTTTTTCAAATGAAGAATCTGGTTTGGAAGGTGCTGAGTTTCTTGCAAATAATCTTGGATTTGATTCAAACAAAGTCACTGCAATGTTAAACATGGATTGCATTGCACACGGTGATTCAATTCAGCTTGGAAATGGTAAATCGGCTCCAAAATTATGGGAATTAGCAAAATCGATTGATAGCACAAATGCAAAATTAACTATAAATGGAACTTGGGCAGGTGGTGGAGCAGATGCATCTCCATTCCACGAAAAGGGAATTCCAATACTTTATTTTGTAACTAAATTTAGTTACACACATTTGCATTGCTTAACTGATAAAGTTGAAACCTTAAATCCTAAATTGTACGAGGGGATTACAAATCTTGCATATTTAACAACACTTAAATTGGCAAAAGGTGAATACGAAAGGGAAGTAATAGCTGAAAGGGTGAAATAAAATGAGTAATAAAATAAGCTTGGTTATACTCTATTCGCGATTTGAGGATGTTTCTGTAATTGAAAAAAGATTAGAAACCGAATTATCATATTTTAAAAATATAAGCAATGTTAAAATTGAGATTGCATTTATAAATTCTGTTGATAATTGTACTCACTTTCTAGCTAATAGTGCGGATAGCAATTCAACAATACTACTAATAGCTTCTGGTGGAACAGAAGAATATGCTAAAACATTAATTGAAGTAAACGAGCATCCATTTTTAATTGTTAGTAATTCAAAAAATAATTCGCTCGCAGCATCTCTTGAAATATCAGCTTTTTTCAGAAACAATAAACTTGTTAAGCTATTTTATTATGAGAATATGGACGAGTTTATTTCTGGAATTGAAAATTTTTCTCTTGTAAATAATGCTATCGAAGTTATAAATAATTCATCATTTGGAGTTATCGGCGAGCCGTCAGATTGGTTATTGACTTCCAAACAAATTAAGTCTTGTGGTTCTTTTAAAACAAAACTTGTTGAAATTGATATAAATGAAGTAAGTGAAAAAGTCGGCACTATTTCTAAGTCAATTACAGCTTCCAAAATTGAAAATGATTATCAACATAAATGTGTTCACTCAAGCGAGATTGATAATTCATCCAAAGTTTATGATGCTTTAAAAGATATTATTTCAATTAATGAAGTTGATGCAATAACTGTCCGATGTTTTGATTTACTAAAGCATAAATATACAGCATGTATGGCATTAAGTATCCTTAATGACGAAAATATTGTTTCTAGTTGCGAGGGAGATATTTTTGCGCTTTTTACAATGTATGTCGCAAATAAATTGACTAATAAACCAGTTTGGATGGCAAATCCTTCTTCAGTAAATAAGGAAGAAAACACATTAATTCTTGCACATTGCACAGTTCCTTCAAAAATGCTAAATAATTTAGATGAATCATTATTAACCACGCACATGGAATCTGGTCTGAGTGTTGCTATTCAAGGTCCACTTAAAAAGCAAGATGTTACAATTTTAAGAATTGGCGGCAACTTTGATAAAATACTTTTTTCTACTGGAAAAATAGTTAATGCTGATATGAGAAATCCGAACTTATGCAGAACTCAGGTTAAGATTAAACTAAATGTAAATGCTCAAACTTGGATAAACAATTCGTTGGGTAATCATCAAATTCTTGTTTATGGTGATATTACAAATCTTTTAACAGATTTCTGTAATTTCACTAATATTGAAATTGTTGATTGTAATAAGTGATTTTGACGATTCATCTTTATGAAATATTGTAAAATTTTAAATAAAAACAAAAAATATCTTGATATAGTTCGGTTTTTAATTTTGATTGTGCATTATTAATAAAAAAAAATCCCACCTTAAGAGTGGGATTAAATCTTTTATTAAAAAGAAGTAAAACTAAAAATTATAATGAAAATTTATAAATTGCTGTTAATCCAAGATAATTAGCATCAGTCATGAAACTGCCATATTTAACTAATAAATCAATATCGCCCATATCATAACCAGCACCAACAGCATATCCAAATTCAGAAGAACTTTCTGTTATTTCAGGAGTTGTAAAAAATCCCCAATCAATTGCAGGAATAGTTACAGAAACCATATTTAGACCAACTTGAACTGTTCCATACATATTGTCAGCAAAAAAGTATTTAGCACCAACCATTAAAGGAATAATTGAATAATCAGGATAAATATCTGCTTTTCCAGAAAACATTAAATAACCAGTAGTAAAAGTTCCAACAATTTTATCAGCAAGTTGATATTCGCCAACAACAGCACCACCAAAACCAAGACTTGAAACATCACCAAAAATTCCAATAGGTAATTCAATAACACCACCCACACCGAGTTTAAGACCACTTTGACCAAAGCTGAGGCTTGCCAACAAAAGACTAACAGCTAAAATTGAATAGATTTTTTTCATATTACACTCCATAGATTGTTATTATATTATTTCTGAGAAGCTAAGCTTCATCATTTTTCAAAAAAAATAAAATATTTAAAAGGGACTATATTTCTTTACTTAAAAAAATATTTATCTTAGAAGAATCATCTTCTTTGTTATTGCATTTCCATTAGATTGTAGCCTATATAAATATGTTCCACTAGCAAGTTGTTTGTTTGAACTATTTTTACCTTCAAACCATGTTTTATAATTTCCAGCGGGTTGAAATTTATTAACAAGCGTAGAAATTTCATTTCCAAGAATATCATATACTTTTAAGGTAACAAAACCACCAGTTGCTAATTCATAATAAATAGTTGTTGTTGGATTAAATGGATTTGGATAGTTATTAGAAAGCGTAAAATTATTAACTTTTATTTCTTTGTCTCCAACATTTGTTGGAGTATACGAATACAGAATCTGTGATTGATTCATCCACAAAGTACCTGTATAAGTTTCAGTAAATTCTTTTGTAATATTATCATCCACGCCATAATAATTTGTAGTTCGCCAAACATCTGACCAATTATTATTAAAATACTGTTGTGATAGAATTGAATTTACCTCTTCAGTTAAAGTATAAGTATAAATTTCTTTTGTGCTTTCTATCCAATTATTTGTATTGTTATCCCAATATTTAGAATTTTCTTCAGTCACATTAAAACCAGAACCATCGTATGTGTATTCATAACGATATAAATTTTCTAATGTAGTGGAATTAGTAAATAATTGATCTGTTTTAGTAAGTGGCAATAGTTCTGAATTTCTTGTGTAAACTGTCTGCAATGTATCTACCCATTGGGTTGAGTTCCAATATGATTCTTTTTCAGTTACTAAATCCTTTGGATTAGTATCATTATAAGTGTAAGTTATTTTAGAATCATTTTCAAGAGTTGATGTTGCAAAGTTAAAGTTCTCAACAATTTCGGTTAATGGTAATCCTGCAGAATTGTTTGAAAAAATAACTTTTGAATAAGGCATTAAACCTATACCAAAATCATATTGTACATCAACTTGAATTACGAAATCATTTGAATCATAAGTATAATCAATCTGTCCTTGCAGTTTCCACTCCGATTCAGAAAAATTATACATTTTCATCTGAACAAATCCAAATGTTTCGTCAAGAATTTTAAATTGATATTCAATTTTTGACATGTTCGTCCAACCTAATTGTGGATGATTTAGCTCAGCTAATACTGTCATAAACCATTTGGTTGTATCAATTGTTGTAGTATTTCTTTGTGTTGACATCCAATTATCACTTACCCATTGTTGCACAAGTTGCTCTTCATAAGTATTTATAATTGAACCTTGAGCAGATAAATTCACATTTTGTAAAACATTAAAATTCTTTTGAATAAGATTTTCGATGCTTTTTATTCCATACCTATTTTCACCGAAAAGTGAACAAAAAAATACAAACAGAAAAAAAAGTACTAAATTGACTTTCATTTTAACTCCTTTTTATTTTGAAAACATGTTAAATGAAAAATACTTATAAGAATAGGCTTTGAAAATAAGGCATTTACCTTATTTTAGTAAAGAGAAAAAATAGTTTTAAAACTTTAAGAAAATAAAGAACAGTTGTGAACTTTTTAAATGTAAATACATCTAAAGAGTGTACTAAATTTTTTGAAAAATAAGGTTATTTATGAAGATATTCTATACTTTAATTCTATTATTCCTTTGTTTTACGCTAACATTTGGATCAAAACTAAAAGACTCAACAAAAACAATAAAATCATATAAAATTGATACCCCATTAGTTTTGGATGGTAAATTAACCGAATCTGCATACCAAAATATTCCAATAACAAATTTTACACAAAAAGACCCAGATGAAGGCAAACCAGCAAGCGAAAAAACTGAAATGTGGATTTTCCACGACAATGAAAACCTTTATTTTGGTGGAAAATTTTACGATTCCAAACCCGATTCAATAGATGTAACTTTAATGCGCCGAGATAATTTTGTGGAATCTGATTGGATTTGGATATTTATTGACCCATTTAACGATAATAGAACGGGAAATTATTTTGCTGTTAATGCTGGTGGTTCAATTAGTGATGGAACTCTTTATAACGACGGAGCAAGGAACGAATCTTGGGATGGAATTTGGGAATCTGAAACAATAGTTGATAACGAGGGATGGTCTGCAGAAATTAAAATTCCTTTTAGCCAATTAAGGTTTAACGAAGCTAAAGAAATGGTTTGGGGAATTAACCTTAATCGCGATATCAAACGTAGGCACGAGATGTCGTATCTTGTTATGGTTCCCAAAAATGGAAGTGGTTTTGTTTCGCATTTTGCTGATTTAACTGGTTTGGATGGAATTATTCCAAAGAATAGATTTGAGTTGCTACCTTATATTGTCCAAAAAGCGCAGTATTTAAGAAATAAAGAAAATGATCCATTTTATTCTGAAAACCAATACCAAACTTCGGTAGGAGCTGATGTTAAATTTGGAGTTGGAAGTAATTTAAATGTTGATTTAACAATAAATCCAGATTTTGGACAAGTGGAAGTTGACCCAGCAGTTGTTAACCTTTCGGCAAATGAGATTTATTTTTCAGAAAAAAGACCATTTTTTATTGAAGGTGAAAGTATTTTTGAATTTGGAACTGGTGGTGCTAATAGTAATTGGGGATTTAATTTTGGAACTCCAACACTATTTTATTCCAGAAGGATAGGAAGAACTCCACAGGGTTATCCAACAACAGATGGAATTGTTGATCAACCAATTGATACACGTATTTTAGGGGCTGGAAAACTTACTGGGAAAATTGATGAAACTTGGACAATTGGTGTTTTAAGTGCAGTTACTGAAAGAACAAATGCCAGTATTTTTACAAACACAAAAAATATTGTAAAAGAGGAAGTAGAACCTTTAACTCATTATGGAGTCTTTCGTACAAGAAAGGAATTTAACGACGGTGACCAAGCAATTGGTACTATATTTACATCTGTAAATAGAGATTTATCAAATAAAAATTTAAAACTGTTTCTCACTGATCAGGCTTATACTTATGGTTTAGATGGTTGGACATTTTTAGATAAAGACAGAATGTACGTTCTTACTGGAATGGTTGCAAGCTCTTACGTGCATGGTACAAAAGAATCGCTGCTAAATATCCAAAAACAATCTTACAGATATTTTCAAAGACCAGATAGAACTTATATGCGGCTTGACAAAAATATGACTTCTTTATCAGGAATGTTTGCAAGATTTGCAATAAATAAACAAGAAGGAAATTTCTATTTTAATTCTGCATTGGGCACAGCAACGCCAGGTTTTGAATTTAATGATTTAGGATATCAATGGTACGCCGATAGAATTAATGGTCATGTTGTTGCAGGGTATCGTTGGTATGAGCCAGATAATATTGTTAGGCAAAAAAGTATTTATTTAGGATTTAGCAGAAATTCCGACTACGAAGATAATGTTTCAAGAATAGGATTTTATTCTCGGGGACAAGTTCAATTTGTTAATTATTGGAAATTAGAAATGGAAAGCGGTTATAATTTTGAATCCACTTCTACAACTGCAACTCGTGGTGGTCCAAAAATTATTATACCAGAAAATTTTTCTGTTGGAATGTATGTTGCTACAGACTCAAGAGAAAAAATGATTTTTACTCAAGGAATTGGTTATTGGAAAGATGATTTAGGCAGCTATGACTTTTCGGCTGAATTTGAAGTAGAATGGAAACCTAATTCTCAGCTAAATATTTCTGTGGAACCTGAATATGATTTTACCAAATCAATCTATCAATGGGTTGGTGCTTTTGTTGATGAAAATGCAACTAAAACTTATGGCTCAAGGTATGTTTTTGGAGAAATGGAGCAAAAAACATTTTCTGCAAATATAAGAATTGATTGGACTTTCAGCTCAAAATTAACACTGCAATTTTATGTGCAGCCTTTAATTTCTGTTGGAAATTATGTTAATTTCAAAGAACTGGCAGAAGCAAATACATATAAAACTAATTTGTATGGAGAAAACGGTTCCAAAATAGAATACAATTCGGAAACGGAAAAATATTCTATCACTCCCGATAAAAATTCTAATGATTCATTCTCATTTAATAATCCAAATTTTAACTTCAAATCATTGCGTGGGAATGCTGTTTTAAGATGGGAATTTTTACCAGGTTCTATACTATATTTTGTTTGGTCGCACGATAAATTAAATTTTCAAAATCCTGGTGAATTTCATCTTGGTAAAGATTTTTCAAATCTATTGGAATCTGACGCAAATAATATATTTCTAATTAAATTTTCATATTGGTTGGATGTATAAATAAATACTGATTTTTTTGAAATAAACTAAATTCTATTTTAGTAATTTGCTTTACAATTATATAAATAAAAGTAAAGCAAATAAAATGCCATCAGTATTATAAATTTATTCACAGCAAAATTGCTTTAAATTGTCGCAATATTAAATGTCGCACTCTGTGTATATCTTCCCTTTACATTATGTTTTAAACAATCTTTTATCCCAAATCTAAAATCGATATATTTGTTAATGACAAAAAGGAAAATAATGACAATTAATATATTATTTATTGGAGATGTAATTGGTAAGCCAGGTTTAGATATGATAGAAACATGGTTACCAAGTTTAGAAAAAAAATATAGAGCAGATATAATTATTGCAAATGGCGAAAATGCAGATGATGGAAAAGGATTTACAGAAAAACAAGGTAATGTTTTTTTTAAATTGGGTATTAAAGCCGTAACTGGTGGAAATCATACTTGGGATAAACATCAATCACAAGAGTATCTTAAAAAAGAAAAACGTTCATTGCGCCCATTAAATTACCCAAAAGGTTCTTATGGAAATGGATATATAATTGTTGATACTCCAAAAGGCAAAGTAGGAGTAATAAGTTTGCAAGGACGCTCATTTATGTCACCAATTGATTGTCCGTTTCGTACTGCAGAATGGGTTTTGGCTAAAATAGCTCAAGAAACAAAAGTTATTTTTATTGATTTTCATGCTGAAGCAACAGCCGAAAAGCTTGCACTCGCAAATTTTATTGATGGAAAAGCATCTGTGTTAGTTGGAACTCACACTCATATTCAAACAGCGGATGAAAGGATATTTCCTCTTGGGTTAGGTTATATTACTGATGTTGGCATGACAGGCCCTTACGATTCCATTATTGGAATGAAAACGGAAGCAGCATTAAATCGCTTTCTATTTCAAACACCTCAAAAATATATTACTGCTACAGATGATGTGCATCTTTGTGGATTTTATGCAAAAGTTGATGTTGAAACTGGAGCGACAGTTGAAGTTGAAAGAATAATGCTTCCAGAATTTGATAAGCAGAAGTCATAAAAATGAAGAATTTTCCTATTCCAAGAATTGATAAAGACAGTATTTTGCATAATATGCTGCTAAAATATTGTCGATTAAAGGAAGGGGAAATTTGGAGTGATAAAAAAAACAATCATAAAGTTGGGTGTTTGGATTCCAATAATCTAAAAGATTTGAAAAAGATGTTTGGTAGAAAAAAAGCTGTTCTTGCAGTCCATGACCCGCCATATAATATGGTTGCGTTTCAAGAATCTGATGTTGATGAGTTTGTGAAATGGTCTAAAATATGGATTAATAATAGCAAGCATTTCATGGAAAAAGATTCTTCATTATATATTTGGCTTGGAGCTGACCAGAAAAATAATTTTCAACCGTTCGCCGAATTTATTTTAATGATGAAAGATTCTGAGTTCAAATCTCGCAGCTTTATTACAATGCGAAATCAGCGCGGTTATGGTACTCAAAAAAATTGGATGTCCATTCGTCAAGAATTACTTTATTATACAATAGGTAGTCCAATATTTAATATTGAGCATGTTTATACAGATATTCCAAAAGTAGTAAAAGGTTATTACAAAGAGATAAATGGAAAGAAAACAGAAAATCTTGAAAGAAGTAAGTCTAAAAATATTCGTTCTGGAAATGTTTGGATTGATATTCAACAAGTATTTCATCTTATGGATGAAAATGTAAATGGATGTTTTGCTCAAAAACCACTAAAGGCTATTGAAAGAATTATTAATGTTTCGAGCAAAAAGAACGATTTGGTAATCGATTTTTTTGCTCATTCTGGAACTACTCTTTTAGCAAGTGAAATTTTAGAAAGAAAGTGTTTTACAATTGATATAGACCCAATTTATTGTGAAATTACTATACGAAGATTAGAGAATTATAGGAAATATGGTAGCCTTGGTTGGCAAAATTCAAATTCATTTGAAGAAGAAATTAAAAATGATAAAGAATTACAAAACTATTTGAATGAAAAATATGAGCTATCATTTAAAGAAATTGGAGACTAAATTGACAATTATTGATGGAAAACAAATAGCTGCTGAAATTAGAGCAGAATTAAAATTAAAAGTAGATAAATTAAAAGAGGATGGAAATAATATTCCAGGATTAGTTGCAATTCTTGTTGGCGAAGACCCAGCTTCAAATGTTTATGTTAGCATGAAACAAAAAGCATGCGAAGAAGTTGGTCTCTTTTCAAAAGTGGATAGATTAAGTGCTGATACAACAGAAGAAGACTTGCTTAAATTAATTGATCAATATAACAACGATAATATATATCATGGAATATTAGTCCAACTTCCACTTCCAAAACATATTGATGAAGATAAAATAATAGAAGCAATTTCCCCATTTAAAGATGTTGATGGATTTCATCCAATAAATGTTGGCAAAATGGTAATTGGAAAGGATACGCTTTATCCTTGTACACCATTTGGCGTAGTTGAATTATTGAAAAGATATAAAATTGAAACAAAAGGTAAGCACGTTGTTGTTGTTGGTCGTAGTAATATTGTTGGAAAGCCAGTTGCAAATATGCTGCTTCAAAAGAAAGCGGGAGCAAATGCTGTCGTTACTGTAGTTCATTCTGCCGCAGAAGATTTATCCGCAATAACAAAACAAGCCGATATTTTAATTGCGGCAATAGGAGTTCCAGAATTTATTAAATCTGATATGGTTAAAGATGGAGTAGTAATTATTGATGTTGGTGTAAATAGAGTTGAAGATTCATCCAAGAAAAGTGGTTATAAATTAGTAGGCGATGTTGATTTTGAAAATGCTTCAAAGAAAGCTTCTTTTATCACTCCAGTTCCTGGAGGAGTTGGACCAATGACTATTGCTATGCTAATGCAAAATACATACAAAGCATTTATGAAAAAAAACGTGTTATAATAGAATAACAATTGTGAAAAGTTTATAAGACTTTCAATAATTATAAAACAATATTATTATTTTAAAATATTTGGTAGTTAAATTTTTAGTGGGGATAAAATGAAAAAGCTTAGATTAGATGATGAGAAATATATTAAAGAGTTTCTAATAAAAAATAAAAAGAGTTTAATTAATTTAGGAAGAACATATACTAACAAAGAAATTGCTGAAAGCATTGATCATACTATACTTAAACCAGAAGCAAAACCAGATGATATTATAAATATATGTAATGAAGCAATTGAAAATAAATTTGCCTCAGTTTGTGTTAATTCGTGCTATGCCCCTTTGGTAACAAGCCTTTTAGATGGAAGCAGTGTAAAGACATGTGTGGTTGTGGGCTTTCCACTTGGAGCAATGAGCACTGCTGCAAAGGTTGCTGAGACAAATGATGCCATTGAATTTGGGGCTAACGAAATTGATATGGTTATAAATGTTGGAATGCTAAAACAAGAAGAATATAAATATGTTTATAACGATATTAAAGCTGTTTCTGATGTAGCACACGAAATGAATGCAATTTGCAAAGTTATAATTGAAACTTCTCTTTTGAATGATGTAGAAAAAGTGAAAGCATGTTTAATAAGCAAAGCAGCAAAAGCAGATTTTGTTAAAACTTCAACTGGATTTAATGGAGGCGGAGCAACAGTTGAAGATATTTCTTTAATGAAATTGGTTGTTGAAAATAAACTAAAAGTAAAAGCTTCTGGTGGAGTTAGAACAAGAGAAGATGCAATTAATATGCTTAATGCAGGAGCAAACAGAATTGGTGCAAGTGCTGGGGTAAAGATTATTGCTAATCAAATTTCAAATGAGGGTGGTGATTAGTGGTAATTGATATGGTTGTTACAAACGAGATTGATGGTTTTAACGCTGAAGTACCATCTTTAAAAGGTTGTGAAAGTTGGGCACATAATGAAGATGAAGCAATTGCAAATATTGTTGAACTTACAAAATATTATATAAATTTAGATAATGAAATTGAAGTAAAAGTGGATTTAGCTCGCAGAAGCGGAAAGAAAAAGATTTATAAATTAGTTTTTGATAAAGAGTAATTTTGCAAAAGTTTAAGACAGAAAAAAGATTAAATAAAATTAAAAGTGTTGTAAAACAGCGTCAACATTCGCTAAAAGTTGTGTTGGAAAACATTCACGATCCGCACAATGTAAGTGCAATTTACAGAACTTGTGATTCGGTTGGTATTCCAAAAATAACGCTCATTTATAACACTGAAGAATTTCCAAAGATCAGCAGAGTTTCATCTTCTTCAGCAAATAAATGGGTTGAATCAGAAAAATATAAAACTGCACAAGAATGCTTTGATGATTTACGAAAAGATGGATTCAAAATTTATGCAAGTCAATTAAATGAAAAGGCTAAGAAAATTTATAGTTTTGATTTAACAGATAAAGTTGCTTTAGTTTTTGGAAACGAACATCGTGGAATATCTGAAGAAGTTGCTGAACTTGCAGATGAAATATTTTACATTCCTATGCGTGGGATGATTCAAAGTCTTAATGTATCAGTTGCTACAGCAGTAACACTATACGAAGCACAGCGGCAGCGTGAAGAAAAAGGTATGTACGAAACATCAGATTTGAATGAAGATGATTTAGAAAAAATGATAGACGAATGGTGTGCTAAATGATTCAAAAAATTGAAAAAATTAGTGGAATAAATGGAGAGTTAATTCTTCCTGGTGATAAGTCAATTTCACATCGGGCAGTAATGTTTTCGGCAATGGCTAATGGAAAATCGGTAGTAAATAATTACTTAAATTCTGAAGATGTTAATTCAACTATTGATTGTTTTAGAAAATTAGGATGTAAGATAGAACAGAATGAAACAGACTTAACAATTTTCGGAAAAGGGATTAATGGATTTACAAAACCAAATTCACCACTTAATGCTGGAAATTCTGGAACCACAACAAGACTAATTAGTGGAATATTAGCGGCACAAAATTTTGAA
>Ga0210046_1000250_pt1 | contig 57260 bp, 50 predicted proteins | sample CryGeyCG2114_250_FD_185461 | JGI IMG/M metagenome (GOLD analysis project Ga0210046, IMG submission 185461) | Groundwater microbial communities from aquifer - Crystal Geyser CG18_big_fil_WC_8/21/14_2.50 (SPAdes) (version 2) | ecosystem: Environmental > Aquatic > Deep subsurface > Groundwater ...
CAACACGGCGCGGCAAGGTTCGGCAGCGCGGGGCGTGGCGCGGCGCGGCGCGGCAACGCGAGGCAAGGGAGTTTGCAGTGGGAAGCGACTTATGGGCGTTTCCCGGTGGAAACACCAACACGGCACGGCAAGGCAACGCGGGGCGTGGCACGGTATGGCCAGGCACGGCAAAGCGAGGGTTTACCGGGTAGGCGATTGGCGACAGTCGCTCTCCCAGTAAGTCCCAACCGGAGGGGTTCCGGGCGCAACGGGTAGGTCAAGGCAGGCCATTGCGGCACATGCCACAAGATCAACACCCAGTAAGGAGAAACGAAGATGAAACGAGCAGTCGTAAAGATTACGGGCGTAAGCCCATACAGCCAGAGCCGGTTCCACCAGACCGAGGCGCGCGACAAAGAAGGAAAAGATGACTTCGAGCGGCGCACCTGGCGCGAGAAGATGCACTCCAATGGCGACGGGAACGTGATTATCCCGCCGATGTCGTTCAAAAACTGCCTGGCCGAAGCCGCAAAGTTCTTGAGCGTCCAGATACCCGGAAAGGGGAAGAGCACATATACGAAGCACTTTGAGGCCGGTGTGATGGTTACGGACCCGATGGTTCTGCCTGTTCTGAAAGACGACGTTGCCGGGGAATGGTTGTTCGTCCCCGCATCCGGGCGACGCGGAGACGGGGCGCGAGTTCAGAAGTGCTTCCCGATGATCCCCGTTTGGGGCGGCGAGGTCGAATTCATAATCATTGACGACACTATTAATGAGCAGGCATTCCGCTATCACATTGAGCAGGCAGGGCAGTTGATTGGTATTGGCCGGTTTCGTCCGCGCAACAACGGATACTACGGTCGATTCAAGGCGGAAATCCTGACATGGGAGGATTACTCATGAGCCAGGTTAAGGTGTTTATCACCGATGTCGGAGTTGATACCAGGTTCCTAGTTGATCTGATGCGCAAGGCCAGCCCAGGCGAGATCATCACCTATACCGCCATGAATGCGGCCTGCGAGCGTGACGTGCGGAGCAACCGGCACCTGATCGACAGTGCTCGCCGCATCCTGCGCCGTGAACACAGCATGGTGTTCCGCGCCGTTGATAATGAGGGTTATCGCCGGCTGGCCGATGATGCCATTGTTGATACAGTGAATGCAGACCGACGCAACCGGATGCGCCGGCAGGCCGCTGTTGCCGTGCAAGAGCTTTCGTGCGCGAAGTACGATGATCTCGGCCGAGATAAGCAAGTGAAACACAACACTGGGTTGGCCCTGTTTGGGTCTCTATATCAAGCAACCAGCCGGCAGAGTGTGGCACGATTGCACCAGCGTGTCGTAAATGCTGGCGGCAGTATCGACCTAAGCGGCACACTCAAGATGATCGGATGGTTGGCAGATTGAACACTCTCCCGACTCGCCGCGTGCGCTGGTCTCCCGGCTATATAAATGGCGCATTTGCATTACCTTGACTTGACGGAGAACAAGTACGCATCGCTGTCGGGATTATCGGAGAAAACGCGAAGGCTGATATATGGTATTGCGTTAAAGATGGCGTATTGGCGGAATGTTGAATCTTGAAAGGTGAATATGATTGAGATTCTTAACGAAGACTGCATGGCTATGATGGAGCGCTATCCAGATAAACATTTTGATTTGGCAATAGTTGATGTGCCGTATGGCATAGGCGAAAATGGAGATAGAAATGCAAGCAGGGGAAAGCTGGCAGTTGCGAAAGATTATAAGGCTTTTGCTGGCGGAGATGTTAATGCACCACCTGTTGAGTATTTCAATGAACTTCTAAGAATAAGCAAGAACCAGATTATTTGGGGTGCGAACCATTTTATTGACCGTATAGCAAAGCCAAGCCCATGCTGGATTGTCTGGGATAAGGTTACCGGTAACTCCGACTTTGCTGATAGTGAACTAGCATGGACAAGTTTCAAAACATCTGTGCGTAATTTTAGGTTTCAATGGAGCGGAATGCTGCAGGGAGACATGAAAAATAAAGAGGTGCGCATCCACCCAACACAAAAGCCCGTAAAGCTCTATGAATGGCTTTTGGCCAACTACGCGAAGCAAGGCGATAAAATACTTGATACGCATGGCGGGAGCATGAGTAGCGTGATAGCAGCAATCAATCTCGGATTCGACATTACTTGTTGCGAACTTGATGAGGATTATTACAGAGCAGGTAAAGCGCGTGTAGAACAACATCAGGCACAAGGTTTGCTATTCGCACCAGAGCAGGCAATTCCTAAGCAGGATACGTTGATATGAAAATCCTACTAGCGACCTTCGCGCTTGTCTTTTTGAGAGCCTTGCAGTCACAAAATGTAATCCACGGTAATTACATCGCAGCGGCTATCACGCCATATTCATTAGCGGTTGCCGAAGTAGCAAGTATCATGTGGGTCGTGCAAACAGGATGGGATGCGATACCGTGGGTCGGCACAGGAGGAATGTTAGGCGCGACATTAGCAATGTATATACACAAGAAAGTGCGGACAATTTGCGATTAAGTGTGCGCAATTTAGATTGAGGTAACTGTCCCCCGCCATAGATGGCGTGGCTTTCAACGCATAGCTAAGGGTCGGCGCACTTTTGCGCAGTACCACTTGAGCGCCGGGTTAGCAGGCAAACGAACGGAGGAAGCATGAGCAGAGACACGGAATGCCCTTACTGTGGCGAGGGCGTGGAAATCAACCACGACGACGGCTATGGGTACAACGAGGACGAAACGCACCAGCAGGAATGCGGCGCGTGCGGCAAGACCTTCACTTACACGACGATGATTCATTTCAGCTACAGCACCAGCAAGGCGGACTGTCTTAACGGGGGCGAGCATGACTATCGCAAGACGGCGACATACCCGCCTGAGTTCGCGCGCCTGCGCTGCAAGGTGTGCGACGACGAGAAGCCACTGCCTGCTAACTACATCATGGACACCACGACGCGCGGTTTTGAAGAAAGTCAACACGATCTACCCCCCAGTTGTGCCCATTTCACCACCCGGGCCTGAAGGCCGAGGTTCACGGAGCAAAGTCATATGAGCGTATATCGCAACAAAAAATTGCTTGGTCTGGCCCGCCAATCGCCAAAGTGCTTTTGTTGCGGACGCGAAAATGATGGAACGGTCGTCGGTGCCCATGCCGACATGCAGGAAATGGGCAAGGGGATGGGGTTCAAGGCCGCCGATCTGGTCGCCTTCGTTTGCCACCATTGCCACGATCAGATAGACGGCCGCGTTACTGGTTTAGATGCCAGCGGCCGCAAGTACGAATGGATGCGTGCCGCTCTGTTGTCGCTGCGCTGGGTGCTTGAAACACATCCAGAGGTATTCAAGTAACTGTTCCCCTCCCTAAAGGGTGGGCTTTCAACATCATGGATACCACGATGCGCGATTTTGAAGAAAGTCAACACAAGCAACCTACGGTTGCGCCCATTTCGCTCCACGGCCTCAATGCCGAGGTTTCCCGGAGCGAAATCTGATGAGCAAATATGGCGCCGTAAAAACTATGGTGGATGGGCACTGCTTCGCCAGCAAAGGCGAGGCGGGCCGATACCGCGAGTTGGAAATTCTGATGTCTGCCCACCAAATCAATGACCTACGGTTGCAGGTAGTCTACGATCTCGCTCCAGCAGTCATGATCCTCGGCAGGCGGCGCCCGCCGTTGCGCTACGTTGCGGACTTCGTTTACATGCGCTACGGCCGTGAGGTGGTAGAGGATTTCAAGGGCGTGCGAACTGAGGGCTATCGGATAAAGCGCCACTTGATGAAGGCCATCCACGGAATTGATATTTACGAGACGGGCGCGAAGTGATGCCGCACGCATTGTTTACACTCGCACATATCACGTATACACTTTCTGTGTGGGGAAAAGGCCGGCCAGCCCTGTCCTGCTGCACCAGGACTTACCCACCCTCCCATTCTAAACGCTTGTGCTAGGAGTATTCATGCAGTCATTCCAGCTTCACCCGCTATGTACCCTATTCCCACGTATGTCCGGGGTCGACTTCGCGGCACTTGTCGCAGACATCCGTGCCAATGGTCTGATAGACCCGATAACACTTCACGATGGCATGATCCTTGACGGTGGTAATCGAATACGGGCATGTCACGAGGCAGGGATAGAGCCGCATTTCCGTGAGTTCGAGGGCGGCAGCATCGTCGCCTATGTGCTCTCTATGAACCTTCGCCGGCGCCACATGACGCCAGGGCAGCAAGCAGCTATTGTGGCCAGCGCGCAGGATTGGAGCAACGCTCAGACTGTTGGCAATCCGCAATTCGGTAAGATTACCGGATTGCAAACTGGCAATCCGCAATTCGGTAAGATTACCGGATTGCAAACTGTCGCCGGACGCGCCGCTATATCAGGAACAAGCGAAAAGACCCAGCGTAACGCAGACAAGGTAGCCAGAGCCGACCCAGAACTAGCGAAGGAGGTGGCTAGGGGGGAAAAGACGCTACCGGAAGCCGTAGAGATGGTCACAGGGAAACGTCCAGGGGCAAAGCCGGAGACGGAACCGGAAGAACCACAATACGATCCTCATGAAGATGAACTTGCAGTAGCTCATGAGACTGTCCGTGAGCTTGCCGCCGAGAACGAAGCGCTGAAAGACCGCCTTGCCGTAGAAGCCATGCCTGGCTGCGATGACGACAAAACGGCTGCGCTTGACACAATCACAGAACTCAGGGCGCGCGTGGTAGTGCTGGAGGCGGAACTCGACGCCGTAAAAGCCAGCCGAGACGTGTATATGCGCGAATCAAGCTCAATGAAAAGACAGATGGCGATGCAGCGGAAGGAGATAGAAAAACTAAAAGGCCAGGATCATGGCTGATTACCTCGAACTTCGCCCACTTCAAGTCAAAACATTGGATGCAATCCGCGAAGCGTTCCGTGCTGGGCATCGCGCCGTGATGTGCTACGGGCCAACTGGATTCGGAAAGACAGAAATGGCAATATCGCTCATGTCGGCCACCGCCGACAAGGGCAACAAAGCGGCAATGGTGCTTGATAGGATTGTCCTTTGCGACCAGACATCGAAACGTCTTGAAAAGTACCAGATAGACCACGGCGTCCTTCAATCAGGCCATTGGAGATACAGACCAGACCGTAAAATCCAGGTGTGCAGCGCGCAGACAATCGAAAAGCGCGGAGCTTTCCCAGGCCTGAATCTACTGATTGTTGACGAAGCCCACGTCCAGCGCGCACAGACAATCGAATTCATCAAGGCGCACCCTCACATAAGGGTAATCGGACTGTCTGCATCCCCGTTCACCAAAGGGCTCGGATCAACCTACTCCAGTGTAGTTTCTGCGACCACGACGAAACAGCTTGTTGATGAAGGCTGGCTCACGCCTCTCCGGGTATTCATCGCCAAGCAGGTCGATATGACCGGCGCCAAGAAGGTAGCAGGGGAGTGGTCAGCTAAAGAATCAACTGAACGTGGTGTGCAGATCACCGGAGACGTGGTGACGGAGTGGGTAAAGATGACCCATGAGCTTTTCGGAGGTCCGCGCAAGACTATCGTTTTTTGCGCTGGCGTGGCACACGGTCAAGACCTAGCAGAGAAGTTCGGGGAAGCCGGCTACAACTTCGTGAGCATCAGCTACAAGGATGACGACGAATTCAAAGCACAAGCCATTGAGGAGTTTTCAAAGCCGGATACGGCCATTCACGGATTGATCGCAACTGACGTTTTATCTAAGGGGTTTGACGTACCAGACGTGATGATTGGGGTATCTGCTAGACCATTCAGTAAGTCATTCTCTAGCCATGTACAGCAAATGGGCCGCGTGATGCGCCCGCATCCAGGCAAGGAATTCGCCGCGTGGCTCGACCATTCAGGAAATTACCTCAGATTTAGGGATCAATGGGACGCGCTGTATTCTGATGGGGTGACGGCATTGGATGATGGGGCAGAAAAACCAAAACCAGAACCTACAAGCAAGGAAAAAGAAGCTGCGAAGTGCCCGGCATGTGGCGCGCTATGGCCTGGGAAATCAGATGTTTGCAATCATTGCGGGTACGTCAGGCCGCGACGTAATGACGTGATTGAGCAGCCTGGCGAGATGCTTGAATTGGCCGGAAATAAAGTCGAAAAGTACGATGGAGCAACGAAAGAGCGCTGGTATCAAGAACTTCTCGGGTATGCCAGGGCAAAAGGGAAGAAAGACGGATTTGCCTTCTACAAGTACAAGGAGAAATTCAAAGTAGAGCCGAAATGGAAGAAAAAACCGTTGCCACCAAGTCATGAAATTGAGCAATGGATTAGGTCTCGAAACATTGCCTGGGCTAGGGGCGCGAGATGAATTTCCACCAATTTGCCGAGGCGCACGGACTTATCATTGATAGAAGTCTGGTCGATGGCAGGATTTGCAGGTGCAAGACGACAGACAAGCCGCACCACAAGAACGGTGCTTATCTGTTCAATTCTGACTTTGGGTGGGTACAGAACCACGCCACTATGACCGAGCCGGCGATATGGCACCCAGACCGCGAGCAACCAGTAAAGATAGACCGCGCAGCCATCGCCAAACAACGGGCGGCCACAGATAGGGTTATGCGAGTAGGCCGCGAGCAGGCGGCCAAGGTGGCCAAGGCGATACTAGGCGAGTGCGAGCAAACCCAGCACGCCTATCTTGACTCCAAGGGGTTCCCAGAACTGCGCGGTGCTGTTTATCGGCCCGATGCCGACAACCTTCTTGTAGTGCCAATGTACGTCGGGAAAAAGCTGGTCGGCTGCCAGACCATCAGCATTGACGGGGGGAAGAAATTCATTCACGGACAGCAAGCCAAGGGAGCGGAATTTGTGATCGGGAGTGGCGACCTGCACGCGTATTGCGAGGGATACGCAACGGGGCTATCCATTCACGCGGCAGCGAAACAGCGGCTATCGGTTCACGTCTGTTTCAGCGCCGGAAACCTCACTCACATGGCGCGCGAAGGGTTCGTGGTGGCGGACAACGATGCCAGCGATACCGGAAGAAAGGCGGCAGTGGCTACGGGCTTGCCGTACTTCATGCCGCCGACAATCGGGCATGACTTCAACGACTTCCATCGAGAGCATGGATTATTCCGGGCAACGATGGCGCTGAATGATTTTTTACGAGAAAACAGGTTGACAATCCGCCGGCGATGCGGATAATGAACTTCATTCGATAGGCATATCGAGTACCAACAGGGCGGAGTCAGCAGAGAGCGCTGGCCGCTTTTAGGTTCCCTGTTGCCGACTAAGCGAGCACCCCGCCCTGTTGTTACGAAACATCCAACTAAGCCCGGTTCTCGCAGGAGTCACCGGGCTTTTCTATGCGCCAGATTTGTGATGGCCTCTATGGGATGAATCGCCCCCACGGATAACCGATAGCCAGGTTGGCACTGGCCGCCATCACAAACCTGGTGCTGCCAGGATGCAACGAACAGGTATCTATCGGGCTGCGGTCGCAAAAATAGACGATGCCGGGTGTTTTGGAAGCCGAGAGGCGTAGAACTCACCTGGGGCGATCAACAACGTTCTGCCCTGTTCGTGTATGTGGGAAAGAAGATCGCTGCCCAAGCGGAGGAAGTGCGCATACCTGGCACTCGCGTCAAGCGGGTGGAAGTACGGGGATGCGGTCCAGAGCCGAGCGAGACCTCTTGATGCGAGGGAAAGTCTGGAAGTGGTGGCGAGCATCATCGGCCATTATGCGGGTATGTCCTAAGTCCTCGTCCATTGGGCAGGTTAACCCGGTACACGCCAACCGAAGCCGAGAGCTTAGGTTGGCGGATCTATTGGCGGGGAGCGAGCCTAGTCCTGAGCCCTGGGCAGATTAGGCAAAGTAATTTGTCGAAGTTTTAAGTTAACCTGCTAAGGAGAACCAGCATGGCGCAGTACCGAAAGAAACCAGTGGTGATCGAAGCGACACAGTGGTTCAAAAACGGTGACCACCCGGGAGACGGGAACGGCACGTTTACTGACGGCGAATACAAGGGCGAGAAATACGAAGGGCTGGTCGTTCGGTACTTCCTCCGGCCAGACGCTAATACACAACGATGTGAGAAGTGCGGCAACGCCATGCGCGGTCATGGGTGGATTGACACACTGGAAGGCGGACACATTGTTTGCCCTGGCGACTGGATCATTACCGGATTGCAGGGCGAACGGTATCCGTGCAAGCCAGATATTTTCGTGGCAACCTATGATGCGGTATAACGCCAAGTTAGGTGTTTCCGTGTCGCCAGCGCCGGCTTTCTCGGCGGTGCTAGATGCCTGCTGCGGTAGCCGGATGTTTTGGTTTGACAAGAAGGACGACCGCGCACTGTTTGTGGACAAGCGCCGCGTGACGTGGCCGATTGACATTGGCACGCCTGGCACCAAGGGGAGAAGCCCGATTATAGTTGACCAGACGAGATTGCAGACTTCACCGCCCTACCATACCCGGACGGTGTTTTTGCCCGCGTTGTGTTTGACCCTCCTCACATCGAGCGGACGGGGGCTAAGGGGTTGCTCTCGAAGAAGTACGGGCACTTGACAGGTGATTGGCGCGAGATGCTGCGCCAAGGTTTTGCGGAGTGCTTCCGGGTGTTTAAGCCGCAAGGAACCATGATTTTCAAATGGTCAGAGTCTGACCATCCGGTTCCGGAGGTTCTGAAACTCACGCCCGAAAAACCGTTGTTCGGGCACCGCTTAGGCAAGACAAGGGAAACGACCGGCATTGGTTGTTACCCACCTATCCGAAGACGGAACGCTTTACCAGATTGCGGTGTAACATGGTAATCATGGCTGGACACACGAAAGGTAATATGAGGCGGAACAACATGGGAATCAAAAACAATAGAGGAGGCGCCCGCAAAGGCGCCGGCCTCGCCAAGGACCTGCATGGGGCGCGCACTGAGCGCTACTCCGTCACGCTCGACGCTGCGACGATCGCACTGGCACGCGAAATCGGACATGGGAACATGTCGCTAGGGATACGAATGGCCGTTGCATCTATCGCGGCTGGCAATGATGATGCGTGAGATTGGCGGGCACACTTCCGATTCTTGGTGGTATATCTTCTGCGATGACGGCGGGGTACTTTTGACATCCTCCCCGGCCTGAAGGCCGAGGTTTCGCGGCGCTTTCCGATAAATAAATAGGAATACATGCGATACCTTAGTCTTTTTTCTGGAATAGAAAGTGCCTCTCAGGCTTGGATTCCATTGGGTTGGGAATGCGTAGGAGTGGCTGAAATCGAGCCTTTCCCATGTAAAGTATTGGCGCATCATTATCCAGATGTACCGAATTTAGGCAGCGTCACGGAAATCACCAAAGAACAGGTAGAATCACTAGGGCATATTGACTTGGTAGTGGGCGGATTTCCATGCTTTCAAGCTGGAACCAAAATTCTCACATACGACGGATATAGAAATATAGAAAATTTATTGATTGGTGATTTGGTTTTAACTCATACAGGAAGCTGGAAGCCAGTTACATCTGTTATGAAAAGTGAATCAAATAAATTACGAAAAATAAAAGGTGCTGGAGTTATTGAAACAATAACAACAGATGAGCACCCTTATTATATCCGCAAAGCAAGCAATATTTGGGATAACAAGAATAGAACAAATCGTAGGTGCTTTTCTGAACCATCATGGGTTGAAGCAAAAGATATTTCATCATCAAACAGATGTTTCGCAGGGCAAGTTCTTCCTAAAGTTATAGATGATATTGACCATAGTGCAGAATGGTATTGGGTTGTTGGTAGATATTTAGCTGATGGATGGATTGTAGAACGAAAAAATAGAAAAACTGGGCGTATTGTAATTTGTTGTGGTAAGCATGAGTTTTCGGAAGTTAAAGAAAGACTTAGTGATGCAGGATTGAATTTTACAGTAGTAGAAGAAGATACAGTTTATAAATTCCATATTTGCAGAAAAGAATTATTTGATTTTTTAACGCCTTTTGGTAGATTGGCGCACGGGAAAAAACTTCCATCATTTTGTCTTGAATTGCCACGACATAAAGCCGAATCATTATTTAATGGATGGGCAACCGGAGATGGTTGGCGGAATGATAACCACAAGCAATGGAGTGTAACAACTGTAAGTAAGTCATTGGCATTGGGAATGGCACTTTTAGCGCAGAGAGCATTTGGAATTGTTGCTGGAGTATATTACGCGAAAATGCCATTAACATGCATAATTGAAGGGCGTACTTGTAGTCAGCGTGGACAATATACCGTAAGAGTTTGCGATAGAAATAAATCATCATTTATTGATGGTGACTACGGTTGGAAATTATTGCGTCAATCAGATGCTTGTGGTGCTGGAGTTGTGTATAACATTAGCGTACAAGATGACGAATCATATATGGCAAACGGAGCAATAGTTCATAACTGCCAAGATTTATCCATAGCCGGGAAGCGGAAAGGATTACGAAATGAAGATGGAAGCGCAACAAGGTCTGGACTGTTCTTCACAGCAATGCGAATCGTTGAATGGGCAAAGCCAAGGTGGGTTGTCGTTGAGAACGTGCCCGGATTATATAGCAGCCAAAAAGGGAGAGACTTTGCTTCCGTGGTTGGGGAAATGGCTGGGTGCGAATTTGACGTACCGAGAGATGGATGGAAAAATTCCGGTTGTGCAGTCGGCAAAAACGGACTTGTCGAGTGGATCACTCTGGATGCGCAATACTGTAGAACACCTGAGTACCCTAGAGCCGTCCCACAAAGACGAAGGCGTGTGTTCGTTGTCCGAGATTCTGGAGACTGGCAAAGTAGAAAGCCGTTATTTCTTGAGTCAAAAGGCTTGTGCGGGAATCCTCCGCCGAGCAGAAAAACGCGGGAAAAAATTACCTACAATTCTATACAAAGCATTGCATCAAGTTGCAATGACGTAGCAAAGTGTATGACAAAAGGGACTGGACAACGGTTAGATTTTGAGACGGATGATTTTATCGCGCATGTATTCGCACTAGCAGGTAACACCATAGGCAGAAAACCAGAAAACGGCGGAAACGGAAATGGATTTGACGAATCTGGAGCAAGTTATACGCTGACTAAGACTGATGTTCATGCGGTGGCGTTTCATGTTGACGCACAACCAGATGAAATGAATTTCAGTGCAGAAACAAGCGCAACTCTAACGAGATCACAACATGCGGGAGTTGCAATAGGATGGATCGGAGAATTAACAGCCTCTGAAAATGTAGCAGGTACTATTCAGCGCGGTGGTAAAGGCGGAAGGCATGATGGGGTTATGACACCACAAATGCAAGTAAGAAGGCTAACTCCAATCGAGTGCGCCAGGCTTCAAGCGTTCCCAGATGACTTCCTATCGCAAGTAAAAGGGTACTCGGACAGCGCAGCTTATAAGGCGTTAGGGAATAGCATGGCCTGCAACGTGATGGCCATCATTGGGCAGAAAATACATGAAGCAAGCTTGATTATCTAGAAATTCTCAATTTCTCAAATCTGAAATCTGCGTAGGTCATTGAGTACACTCAGAGTGACCCGGTGCGAGGCAAGCCTCGGCCTTCAGGCCTAGGAAGGATAGCGCGGACGCCATAGGAATCCCCCGACTTTAGGCGGGGTGGGGTGTCAATGGGATTCCAGTATCCGGGCTTCACTGATACCGGCCGGTGCCACCAGGCTCATCGTGCTGCACGTGGGTAACAGGTATCCCTAGCTCTTCGTGGTAAAGCACAATCACCAATCCACCGACTGTGGCGTAGAGAATGATGATGATTACCACCCAGTGCTCGACTCTCTTCCACCACTGCCATGGGGTCATTGTTCTGACTCGAATTGCTTGAGGAACCTATCGTAGACGGCATTCTCTTCAATTTCAACCGCCTTCATTTTGATCTGCTTCATCTGTAATGTCAGGCTGTCATCATTCTTGATTCGGTCCTGCTCGTCGCGCTTTGATTTGATAACCTCTTGAACCTTTTCGGCGTATGCGCTCAGAGCCCTCATCTTCGGGTTGTTGATCTCTTTCGCCGCTTCTACGTCATTGTTGTTCTTTGCATTAGCGAACTCATCAGCATATTTCTTGGCGTCCTTCGCCGCCTCGTAGAAAGCGGTGCGCGAGTCGGAGATGCCTGGCGACCTAACAAACCGATGCACGATTGGGTAGTCTCGCGGTTCGTCGCTTAGTTCGCCATATGCCGCCAGCTTCGCAATGTTGGCAGTATCAAGCACGAACTTCCCAGTCCCACCAGTGAGCGATGTTACCCAGAATTTCAGGGTTTCAGGGGAGACGTCAATAACCCCTTTTTCATATTTAGACCCGCCCGTTGCCTGGTTCATGGTGCTCGCAATGTCGTCATACAGCGTGCCTTTGGTGGTGCGATACATCAACTGCGAATCTGGCTTGGAATCACTGTATTGCATGGGGGTGATGCGGCCGCCGAATGAGTTTTCGTTGACGCCAGGCCCGAGGATCATCTTCGGTATTGTTGGAACCAACTGGAACAATCCATGCTCCCCCTCGAACGGGTTGCCTATGGGTGACAGGTTGTCGAACATGGCCGACGCAAGGCGGATTCCGAGTTTTGTTCCATCTACTCCGTGCGCGTAGTCGTCTATCACATTGCCAAAAGTATGAAAGAGCCGGTAGCCATAAGGAAGCGGCAGCGTGAATTGATAATCGGAAATATTGATAACCCAGTTACCATCCTTAACATGGATCGGCAAACGCTTCCATTTGTCCTCGTCGCTGCCCCTGGCTAATTCGGCCAGCGCGATTGCAGCGAGTACCATCATCCCGGACAGAGCTTGTGCTTGGCGCTTGTGTGGTGACTCGGACAGGGCGTGGTACATGACTTCCGTGCCTTGGATGTTTGCGTTAAAGAACAGGTACATCGCTCCGGTTTGGTTTGAAATCTCCCCTTTGCGGTTGAAGTTCATCAAGTTTTTGGCCTGGGCAGCCGCACGCTTCCGTCCAACAATCGGAACCAACACTTCGTAGGTTGCGACTCTCAAGGCATTTTCCGTGATGGAGTTGATGTGTTCCATCAGCTTCAAGAAATGGCCGATGACCGGTATTTCCTTGAACCCCGCCATGCCGGCTCGGAACGCAGCGATGGAACGTGCCTTGGTCTCGCTTTTGCCGGCGTCTATCTCCTTCTTGTAGGTTCTGCCGTAGGTATCCATCATGCCGGCGTACTCGTTATAAGAGGCTCGAATGTTAGTCCCGATGCGCTCAAGGTCAGATAGGTAAGCCGCCCCTGTTGAACCCCCATCGGCTCTATATTCGCTCACCAACGCCGATGAACCGCGTTTCCTGAAGTGCTTGAAAAGCTCCTTTACGGCGTGCGGGTAGCGCATGAATATCTTGGCCGCTATGAATGCCCCGTACTCCCCGGTAAGGGTTAATGAGCCCTGGATTGCGTCACGAATCGGGTTTGTGAAGATGAAGTCAGGCGAGTACCCGGTGTAGGCCTTGGACAGCCAATTATTTGCCTCTCTGCCAGCCGACAAGACCGCGTTTAGGTGCTCGACACCTATGTTCTTGTAGGCTCTTGCTGCGATCTCGTCATTGATCTGGACCCTGACGGCGTACCCACCAAGATACACGTTGACCTCGTTTTCCTCCAACATAGGGGAGGCTCTTAGCATGACGCGAACTGGGTCTTGGGTTTTAACGATGACGAAATCAGGTCTGTTCCTGTCTGGGTGAGCGGACTGCTGATCGACATACCGCTTGGCGTCGTCTTGAGTGTCGAATGCGTCCAAATCATGGCCCTGGTAGGTGACCATGTAGGCCGTGGCGCCTGGGGCCAGCACCTGACGCTTTACCGGCTTCCCTACGGTAATTATCTCTGGGTTCGCTATTTCCAGCGCGAAGCGAACCAGCGCCTTGCCAACAAGGTTCTTCTCGTCGTTGGTTATTGCACGCTCATGGTCGCGCCAGATGTTTTCGATGATGGCTTCGTCGCGCGCGCCGTGGCCAAGGCGGCGATGTTGCCGGCCAGCGACTGAAAGCCCGCGCCCTGTTCCGGTCTTCTGTTCGTCGCCCTTGACAGGGATGTATAGGGAATACGTATCCTCCCATGACTTAACCAAGTCGGCCGGGATAATCCCAGAATTCAGTAGGATGTCGCGCGACTGCGTGGTGACGGAACGCCACTCATTCGCTAGACGTTTAAGTTCAGCAAAGTTCGGCAGGCTTCCAAGGGACGCCATGATAGACTTTGATTCCTGATCGGTCATGCCGTAGGCGGTCTTGTCCTTGTCATTGTGTAGTACCCTTGCCCTAACGTTGGCCTCGGGTGCGTGCTGCGCCTTTAGGAAGGTGGCGATCTGCTCCATCTCGATTCCGGCCGCCACCGTCTTCTCGATCAAGGGCTTCATCTGCAACTCTCTGAAGTCCTGCATACGCGCTGCGATCCTTCCTGGCATGGTTGTTTCATACAGGTAAACGTCAGCCTCTTCGGGAATCGCAATGCCTTGGTCTTCAATCCATTTTTGCAGGACTTTGAAGCGGTTGAATTTGTTTTGGATAACCCGCAGCCTCTTCTGGGCAGTAGTTTCTGCTATAGGCGTGTTCGCGCGGCTCCTGGGCGATCCGCCTTGTAGGTTTGCCGTAGGCTGAATAGGCGGAGCCATAGGCGGTTTGGGCGGAATGCCCTGGAGTGGGGCTTGACGCGATCCGCCCCGGTTTGTCCATGTCGGCATACTGACCACGTAGCCCGCTTCTTTCGTGCCAAGCGAATACCCAGTAGACGCCCTATCCCCGGTGTATCCAACGGTTGAATATTCAAATGCTCCGCTGACGACAATTGCATCAACCAGCAACCCGCTACGAATCGCGGCTTGCACATCAACAAATTGTTCGGGCGATACCCCGTATGCAAATAGTTGGTCCGACCCTGTTTGCTTGGCGATGTGGCGAAGTATTGCGGCTTGCCTCCTTTCGCTCATCTGTGATGGGGTAACTTCAGCTATCACCCGTATCCCGGAAGAGCCAGAAACCCCGACGATTACGATCTGTCCAGGCGACACTTGAGCCTTCTTTGCCGCGTGCGCCAAATCAATCGGGCTAAGTATCTGCTCATTCAGAAGGGGGTGAGCGAGCTTCGGATTGGCGATGTCGTACTTGGTAGCTCGTCCAAAGTCAGCAACCTCGACGGATGGCAGCAATTTCAGTTTGCTTCCATTGCGCGCCACGGATACCGTGGCAAATCTGTTTTGGTTGATGATGACGTGTCCACCGAACTTCTTGCCGGCCTGCATGAATTTTGCGGCGAGCGTTGCCGTTGTGTCTATATCCTGTTGTGATGGGGTCGGGTTTCCGTCGGGGTGGTTGTGTAGAATCCATACCGTATCTGCACCTACCCGGCCCATCTGGTCGATGATGTCAGTAAGGTGGGCGGACTGCTGGACTTCCGTGCCTCCGATTAGGACTTGCGTGCTCCCTGGCTTGCGAGAAGAAATCGCCGTTTGCCCAACGATCGCTCCATCCTTGACAAAGAAGTATCGTGCCGTCTCCAGTCGTGGATCACGGTAAATCTGCGCAACGGCTGCTAGGTCGTGGGAGTTCTCGACCTTGCTTCCGACCAACTTAGATACTCCCGATTTGGAAAAATCTCTGGCAACCCCGTTAGCGATGACGGAAACGGAACGCCATCCAATTTGCATCTCCATAGAGGGACTAAGTGCGCGTCCTTGTATACGTGCTCCTTCTGCGATACGGAATGATTCTGGAAGTTCATTGAACTCTCTTGCTTCAAGTGCGTAGTCATCGTAGAAGTCTCCGTTTTTATATCCGGCAATTTCAGGGCTTCCGCTAATCCCAGTACCAATCTTGTCCAGCCGTGGCCCACCATGCGGGAAACCGGGTTCATGCGGCAAGATGTGCGGCGTTCCGTGCTGTACCCGTTGCAGCATTCCCTTCTCTACGCTCGCATACCCAGGCTTCTTCGCACGCTGTGAGTACAGCCCGGCCCGGTAGATCAGGTACTGCACGTCGTTATCGCTGATGTCCTTCGCCCAGCCTGCCCGGCGCAGTATCTCGCGCACGGCGCCGACCAGACGGTCCCAGCCGTTCATCTGCTTCGCTGTGCCATTGCCGGCCATATCGGCGAGCACTTCGTTGGTAGCCTCCACCACGGATAGGGCCGGCTCCTTTGCCCGGCGCGCATCAACCTTCACCTTCATGCCGCCATTTCGCTTGTAGATGTTCAGCATGTGCTCTTCGAGCGCATCGCCGAAGATGCCGGACAAGCCGTAGTGTTGAGCTTCGTGAAGGAATGTTTCCTGCGCATGCCCGGTGTCGCGGATATGGGAGGCGAACAGGTAGATTTCGCCGTTGTAGAACAGCCCGGCCGCGTCGTTCATGGCGTCGTTTTCTCGCAGCCATTTCTGCACCTCGCGCGTGGCGTCCTTCGTGTCGGCCAGGACATGCACGGAAGGCATGGTCTGCGCCGCCTTGCGGAATCCGTTGACCACGGCGTTCAGGTCATCGAGAGCGATTCCCCCGGTACGGTTGCCGCGCGCGAACAGCGGAACGCCACTTGCTTCAACCTTGGCGCGCATCTCCGGCGTGATCTGGAAACCGATCTGCTTACCGCCTTCGGTATTGACGGTTGCCACCTTACCAACGCCGAACTTGCGCAGTACTTCGTTGGCTACGGATGGGACGATATGGTCATAGAATGTGCGCATACCGCTGCCGCCGACCTTGAGGTCTAGGCCGGAATAAGTGACGTTCTGTTTATCTGCCGCAACCTCTCTGACTATCTTTTCTGCAAGGTCTTTTCCAACCACCTCAGGCAGCGTTTCTTTAGTTGCGGTATAGGTCCCGATCTGCCCGTTGACACCCTTGGCCGTGATTGAGTAAGTACCATCAGGGCGCATCCCAACATTGACAGAATCGGCCTGCTTGCTCAAATCATACAAGTCCGCATTCTGCTGCCCTGTGCCAAAGACAATGCCGTCAACGCCTGAGTCGATGGCCAGGCGGATGGCTTGTTTGATTCCCAGTTCAACCCAGGATTTAGTGTCGGTGACGAAGGGGGCATTCGGAACGCCTAGCACACCCGGCATGAACTCTGCCGCCACGCTGGGCGACATGGATCGCAGCACATCATCGAACTCAGTTGCGCTGTAGGACTTGCCTTGATAGGTGTAGGTGCAGGTCATTATGCGAATCTCCAAAGCGTTTTGTTGGCGCGTCGTTGGATGTAAACGTAGTGCTTCCACATATCAGCAAGCCACCTCAAGAACACCCGTAGCCTTCATTTTATCAATAATCCCCTGGAAGTCCGCATCAACAGCCGACTTGATTGCATCGCGCTGTTTTTTGTACAATTGCCCAAAGTCACTCTGAATTTCACCAACACGCAAATACCGTTTCCCGTCATCGCCAATTACCTTGTCGGTGCGGAGGTGGACCAAAACATTCTTCTCGTCCCAGTGGGGTGATCGAAACTGTTTTGCCGGGACACGCGATTCGCGAATTGGCGCACCAAGCTCATCTAGCTTGTGAATTTCATCCGGGGTTGCATTTCGCATAACGCTTTCGCCATTACCATATTTTTCACGCAATTCGGCCTGATACGCGGTGAACTCTTTGTTGGCGGCGGGGGGGTCGCGTTGCGGTAACGTCACCAACGTCTCGCGGTAGCTGCCCGGTATGCCGCCCTTGTAGCTGGAGCCCCAGTAGCTTGAGTACTTGTTGGCGTCTCCTGTTACGCTTATCGTGGCGCGTATCGCTCTTGCGGAAGGGTTGTCGCCATACTCCATCTCGATATCGCCAGCCTCTATGATTCTTGCCTCTGCCGAGTAAATATCGCCATCTTTAAGAAAAACGATCGCCTCTTTCAGTCTCGCATCGAATTCGTCTGATGATGACTGGACGCTATCTGACAGATTAGTTTCCTGCTTTATGTTTAACTCGTCTATAGAGTCTCGGATTGCCTCAACCTCGTTGTCGGTGAATTCGTCGCTATCGCCAAAATCTGACAGCGAGTATGGATCAACCTCTATTTGCCCATTGCCGTTGTAAGACAACCAAGCGCCGGCCTTTGCTTTTCTTCCATCGTCAAACGTAACTGTCGTATTCACCCAACCACCGTCTTTGCTCCACCCTTCATGCGTGCCGAAATTGTCTACAGTCACATTTATTCCAACTTTTTTGCTTTCCTTATCACCATTGTCGTCTTCATAATCAATGAATTGGTATGTGTCCTTATCGTCTGCGGTTGGCTCTTGCTTTATCTGATATTCGTCTGTGTCTGTCCATCCATCCGCGAAAGTTCCGATGTATTTATCTATTTCTTCTATTACGCCATTTAAGTCTCCGACACCGACCCTCTCCACCGTATTCACCACCACCCCGTTACCACTCAGGTAGTCGGCAATCTCGGCCTTCGTCACCTTGTCCTTGCCACGCAGTTCGAGGTAATCCAGCAGGCCGGACCAGTTCAGTTCATCCAGCTTGATGCCTGATTTTCCGGTGTTGGCCATCAGCCAATTTTTCACCTGCGTTCCGTTGCTGAATACCTTTGCAGGTGCGCCTTCGATGGCTTGCGATAGCGGGGAGTACCACTTGGCGCGGGATAGCATGGTAGAGCCAAGATATACATCCTTGGCCTGGACCGTGTTAGCCCCAGCTTTTAGCGCAGCCAGGTCTTTTTGGAACCGTTCCATCGCGCCCGGCACGATCGGCGGTTCGGCTTGTTTTTGTGTTATTGTTTTGAAGTTTCCAGCCACTTCCGGCGCACGCATGGATACAGGATTGATGGCGGCATCCATGGCGGAAGTACGTGTGTTGACCGTGTCCGGGTTGGTTACAGCGTTCTGCTCTGCCAAACTTACTGCCCGCGTGCCTTCGGCCTGGCTGCCTTGTCCATCGGTTACATACTCGATTCCGTCAAGAGTCTTGATGTCGATCATCTCCAACGCAGACTTCACATTTGCGAATGCAGCGCGCGACACCTTGCCGTCCGGCATGGCGATTATGGCACTTTCGGCGCCAGAGAGGCTGGCTGCTCGCACCAAGCGCATCAGGCGGCCGTCCTTACGCAGCTCGCCCATGTGCCCGGCGTCGAACGGGACGTATGCGGTGATCTGGTTCTGTGCGTTGGCGAAGACGATGCCGGGGTCGCCCTTCGCTAGTTCAATGACATTGATGGCCGCCTCACTTGGGTTTGTGAGTTTATTACCTACGCTTCCGCCACTGGCTATCATGCGTTCTACGATAGGCACGCTGAACAAGGGCTTCTGGCTGGCGCTGACATCGCCATTTCTGTAGCTAGTGTCTTCGTAGTGCACCCGGTCGCCCCGAGTGGCCATCACCAGAAGACCGTGATAGGTAATTCCGCTGCCGCGCATAAGATCATCGAGCCTGGAGGATAAATGTCGGTCTACGCTGGACAGTTCCGCGAGACCGGATGGGTGGTTGTGTGCCATCCAGACATGCGCGGCGCCGTGGATGCGCGACAACTCGCCCATAATTGTTCCTGGGTAGACGCTTGTTTGTGCGGTGGCACCCTTAAACGATCCGATGACGGCCAGCGGGCTTCCCTCATTGTCCGTGACCAGGGCGTCGAAGTGTTCGACAGCGTATTTGGATAGGTAGGCAAAGACCTGGGCGGCGTCGCCAACCGTGTTGACCTTGTTCAGCGGGAGCGCGCGCTGCCCGACGGTGACAAGTTGGGTGGTGGTGAGGTAGAGGCCGGGGACTTCGGCGGACTCGCGCACGGATAGGGTGGCGGCGGCGTGTAGGTTCCCGTCTCTGGTGGTCGGCTTCCGTCGTGCAACTTTTCTTTGCAGATCGGGTAGAGCAGTTTTTTCATGTCCGAACAGGTCTCCGGTGTGCGGGTCTGATTCATTCACAGCATAGACCGCGCGCTCTTCCTGAGCAACGCCGCCTTGTACAGGAATGCTGGCCTGGACGCCAATACCCATGATCCGCTTCGCCACGTCGATGTGGTTCTTGGCGTAGAGTGATTCTCCGGCCCGACTGGACAGGTAGTCTAGGGCTGCGCGTAGCCGTTCGTCGCTGTCGATGTAAGCTTCCATGCGTGCGCCGTGCTTGAAGAACTGCTCTCCCAGGATGTCGGTAAAGGCGACGTCTGCATACCACTTCCCGCCTCCGCGTTTCGACAGGGTCGTTGTGATAGCGTAGCCACCGCCGTCCGACTGGATGATGAGCGAGTTATCCATGGTGCCGATAGACCCGTTGCGCTGCCCGGAACTTCCAGTTGCATCGGAAAAGAACTGGATCGCCTTGTCGGCTGGGATTAGGACGTCGGAAGATGCCTTAACCTCCTCGAAGTCGAACTGCCTGGGCATGAAGATACCTTGCGAGGTCGTGCCGTCGCTCTTGGTATAACTTACGACCTGACCAGGATGCTTGGCATAGCCGGCAAGCAGGTTGCCGGTTATCATCCAGCGGTTCTCGCGCCGGGAGTGGACACCGCTGTCGAACAGTGACATTGCCTCGACGTAGCTTGATTTTCCGGTTTCCGGGTTGAGATGGTCTACCCGCTGTTCCTTTTCCATCTTGAAGCTGCCGCCGACCTGGGTCAGGCTCAAAGTGAGCTTCTTGGACTCGCCGTTGGCCAGGGCGAAAACCATCTTCCATGCCGAGCCGGCAGCCGGGTTCTTAGTCTTCTGGGTGTCAATAACATCGATGATTGCACCGTGCAGGATAATGCCGTCGCGGTTTGTCAGGCGCACGGTATCCCCGATCACGGCAGAAGAAAGCACGGCGTTGACGTGGTTCTGCATGTTGGCGATCAGGGCTTGTTCGCTTGCGAGTCGCGCTTGGTCTGCTCCGCCCTCTAGCAAAGTATTGAGCCGTTCCTTTGCGTAATCGGTGATGCGTAGATTCATGCTGGTCCGCATTCCGAACGCAATGGCATCGCCACTATCTCCGGCAAGCCGTTCCGAGATCATGTCGCGGATTTCCTTGGACGAGTATGGCTTCACTGTGCGTTTTACACTTACCAACTCCATCGTTGCCGGTTTCGAGAATACGGAATCGACACCCTTGTCGGCGGTAATCGTCTCGCTTTTCAGTGTTTCCGCGTCAAGGTCGAGCGCCTTCGCCTCCAACTTGTTGGTGCCCATATCGTTTTCACGTTCGATCAGGTCTTTGTATCGCTCAACCAGGTCGGCGTATACCTCTTCCTGCTTGGCGATTGGCAGGATTGGGATGTAACCGGTCATCTTGCGGATGTCGCTCTCGTTGCCATCCTCCGGGTTTTCCTTTAGGTCTATTACCTCGCTTCCGCCAATCGACTTGTGGACGTCTGGGTTGTCGCGCAGGTACTCCATGGCAACCTGCCCGCCATAGTCGTTCATGAAGTCGGTAACCCCATCTGCCATGACGGATGATTTTTTAGATGCCGTAGTGTTGGCGTTCAAGCTACCCATTTTTTTCATGAGGATGGCGGCCGGACGCGACTCGGCCGGGATGTTTGCCATCATCTGCGTGTAGGCAGGCTCGATGACCTGGCCGGTACGGTGAATTCGTCCCAGCATCTGCATGTGGGTGTCGATGTTAGCCTCTGGCTGCACTAGGACCATGTGGCGCTTGCGTTGGTCCCTGAACTTGCTGGACGCATGCAGCGATAGACCCGTCGATCCGGACTGGTTGACGATCAGGATGTCGATGTCGCCGCTGTTAAAGCCGTTGATCGCACCCAACCGCTTCTTGATCGTGGCGGCGCGGCTTCCGAGCCTATGAATGCCATCGGCGCCATAGTCCAGCGTCACTGTGCGCCCGGTTATCTCATCCGTAGTGATTGCTCGCTCCACGCCATCCAGGCCTTTCGTCTTGGCCTTGCGCAGTTCGGAGTGCATGTAGTCGATCGGGGAGATCGGCGCTGCTCCGAATCCTGAATCTGCGATCTGCTTGCGGATGCCATCGTATAGGCCGACCAGGCCTGGGCCAAGGTCTGCGTCGGTAAGGTAATAGGGCACCGATTCCTTGGCACCGGGCGACTTTACCCGCACCCACCGCTGCTTCTCCAGGTAACGCTGGTACAGGTCTGCGAAGGATAGCGAAACCGGGTCACCGATGGAGATACCCACGTCTTTGGCGTAATCACTCAGGAACGACCCCATCGTGTTTGCCACGGTGAGAACGACTTTCTCTCCCCGGTTGGATCGCTCAATTGCGTACTTAACAGAATCTACTGCCTTGAGCGACAGCAACATCTGACCGATAAGGTTGTGCATTATCGCGCCGAAGTTGGCGCCTGCCACCTGGGTCTTCTCGCCCTCGAACGATACGGCCGCTCCGGAGGCGTCAAGCGATTTCTTCAGGGCTTTGATTGCCGCTTCCCTTAATCGTGAGAACTTCAGGACGCCGCGCATGGCGCTGGACATATTGTTGGCTGTATCAAGATCAACCTGGGCTGCGCGTGTGTCGTAGGTCACGCCGGCAAAGGTGCGCTCTCGGCGGATATACTGGCCGTCAATCGTCAGCATGGTTGCGACCGCCTGCTGCATCGGCACCCCGCCGCGTTTGATGGCTTCTGTCAGTTCGGATGGCTTATCCACCGCCAGCATCATGTTGGTGCTGGAGTACAGGTCCATCGAATCCGGCCGTTTCGCGTAGGTGGCCGATGAGAAGAAGGTGCCGCCGGAACTGGCAATCAGTTTCCTGGCGAACCCAGAGCGCCCGGTGTGGACGCTTCCTGTTTGCTTCTGTTGTTCGCGCTGATCCCTTGATCTGGCCTGCTGACCACCTGCTCCACCAGCCTGATGGCTCTCGTCGAATATAATGAAGTTGCCTTTAGCGAACTGCTCTAGGAATTCCTGGCGGGTCGTGACTTTCCCATTGACGTTCTGCATCTGAGAATAGGTGGTGAAGATGGCCTTGTATTCCCCGACAGACCCGTCCTGCATCATGTGCGTCATAACCGCGTCCAGGGCATTCCCGATCTTTGGTGCCCGCAGGCTGTGCGATTCTTCTACGATCTCGCCATCCCGAGTGCGAGTCAGCGTGTAGGGGATCGGATCGCCGTCGCGGCGGGTGATGAATATGCCGCTGGCGTCGTGATCCAGCCCGAACGTATCCGCCATGCCGATGTCGTCCAGGTCGCGGATCATGTCGGTGTATAGGTTTGGCTTGTCGGTTACGAAGATCGGCCGATGTCCGTTCACTAGGGCATAGCGGATCATCGCCGCCACGACCCGACCCTTGCCCACTCCGGTCTGGTCCCCAATGATGAAGCCGCTCTCATGCTGTGCGTTGTAGATGCCCATGGCTAAGGCATCTATCTGTTCTGCCGAGAACACGGTCTTGGCGTGTCCAATATCCATTTTTAGCGATTCGGCAACATAACTGTCCAGGTTTCCGACGTCGGCCTCTATCCTGCTGATCGCGTCCTGCACGGCATCCCGCATGGCGATCGGGACCAGGGTTCCGATGGCTGGCGCGGAAGACCTTGGCTCGTAAGTTACCTGGTGCTCGGTTTCTTTCTCCAGCCCGCGTCGGTCTTGTGTCAGTCCAGATTGTGCGGGTTTTGTTGCGAGGCCGCTAGTTCTACCCACAACTGGAAGTTCGTTTCCTCCATCGCTATCAGGGCGCCGATTTCCTGCGTCGCCGTTCCCACGAACGGGTCTTGGTCGATGACCGCCAGATTGAACAGGGTTTGCAACTCCAGGTTCCCCTTCAGAATGAACTGGGCGATCTGATCTGGGCTGTCCGGGCTTGGAACTTCCAGCAGGTTGCACGCCCATTTCGCCAGAGGCATCTGATCCTCCTCGTACTCCTCCAACAGCAGGTTGACCACCCGATCCTCTAGGGCCGATAGCCACACCCCCTCGCTGATCCTGGTTCCCGGTTTCAGCCATACTGCCGTCAACCCTGTTGGAATCGCCATGCCCTTCGGATACCACGCGATCTCGTTCATTGAGTAACTCCTTTAGTTCGCCATAGGTCTTGATCTCGGTTGGCAGATCGGCGGCCGGCAATCCGCGCTTGCTCTTGCCGCGCCCATTGATGGTAACCATGTCCACCGGGTACTTCGCTCCCTGCTTGGAGTATAGGTCGCCATCAATAGAATAGTGCCCGGTCACGTTGTAGTGCTGGTACAGGAAATAGTAGAACTCGCGCTTACTCTTGCCGCGATAGCCGTTACGCCGACCTTCCGGGGTGTTGGCGTTTAGAATTCCGCCTACGATCAGGACCGCCTTGCCGTCGTCAGCCATGGCATCCAGTGAGTTGAATACGATTGCGTGATCGACCTCGTTGGTTTCGTACCCTAGAAGCGGCTCGTATCGAATCGTCTCGCCATCATCTCCCTTCACTGCTCCGAATGGCGGGTTCATGATGACAGCCGAGGCATCGCCGTTACCAGGCTTCCATGCGGCGGCGTTGTTGGCGCGGATTGTGGCACCTACCAGGACTCGCTTCAGCATGGCGGCACGGCGCTGGTTAAGCTCGTTAGCGATAACATTGCCAGGGACCGCCTCGATCAACAGCACACCGTTGCCAGCGGTGGGCTCGTAGACTACGGAGTCCCGGCCGATGCCAGCCAGCCGAGAGGCGATAAATGCCATTGGCACTGGGGTCGAGTAGGCCTGCTCGCGGATGCTCTCAGAAGACCGCATACTCAGATTTGGCTGCGCCTTGTAGAGATTTAGGAGCGAGTCGAAGATGGTCTCGTCGCCGACGCCGTTGTCATGCCCGATCTCTACGATCTTACGCGCCGCCAGCACCACGCCGGCCTCGATCGTTTCGTCAGCCAACTTGGCGTGCTCGGTGCCTGGCTCTATTTGTTCGCCGGTCAGTTCAGTGATGAACTTTCGTGCTTCTAGGATGGTGGCGAAGGTGGTTCCGTCCACGAAGGCTTGACTGATCAATCCAGCTACCGCGAAGCGGCCGTCATCCGTTGAAATCGTGTTGGGCTTATTTGGTGTAGCGGATGTGGCGGAATCATTAGGTGCCGACGGTACGATAGATGGCTTCGCCTCTGGGCGGGTGACGTGCGCCATGCGGATGAAGTAGCCGCCATTCATTCGCCAAGTGAACTTGTCAACCTCCCGGGCCGATTCCTTTGTCTTGAAGATGGTAGCGATCACCCCCTTGAGGACCTTTCCGTTCTTGGTCGTGTACTCGATTTCCGGCGCGGCCGTCACCAGCTTCCGGTTGGAGACGTGCTCGCCCTTATCGTCTTGCACCTCTACCGGTTCAGGATTTGGCTTCACGGCCAGAAATTCCGGAGTGGCGTCCGCGCTCACCGGGTCAGAATTAACCAAGGCCGGGAGCACGTCCTTCAATTCCTGGATGCTCATGCTTGGGGAGACAGACTGGAATACCTGGGCGCCGAACTTGTCCTCGAAGCCCAACAGGTAGGCTGCCACCGCCTCGTCACCGCTCTTGAATCCGAGCATGACCTTGTGCTCATCGAACTTGGCATTCGCGTCGTTTGGTTCCGCGTCGACCGGCTGGCGCTGGTTGATGATCCAGGCATTCGTCTCATCAGGATGGGGGCCAACAAATACATCGACATGATCGCCGTCGGCGCCTGTACTGCGCTTGATGTAGCCGTAGTTGACGCCATTAGGCATGATGGCCGCCCAGGCGCTCTTGGAGAGGTTTTTGCTGGCCTGGGTGGCGTCGGCCCAGTTGCCGGCTTTACGGATCATAGAGATCGCCACCATCAGTGCCGTTGGATCGGCTTTTGTCTGGTAGCGGTCGAACGCCATTAGCGCGGCGGACAGGTCAGACAGTTCGCCGCCCTTTGCTCCGATCTTGGCGGCCTCAATCTGATCGCGTGAAAGGTTGGTACGCGCTGACCCGCTCGGGTTCTCAATGGAGAGGTTCAGGCCGTGCAGGGTGATGTGGCCCTTGGCGTAGTTGCCGGCCTCGGCTTGCGCCTGAGTTGGAGCCGGCTTGTCGTTCTGCGGCGAGCTCGCGGCGTTGTGGGTGGCGGCGTCGATCTTGGCCTGGGTGTCTGCCAGGAGTTCATCAATCGAATCAAACGCCATGGCCTCGCGCTTGTTGCCGCCGATCTCTTTGGCGACGTTGATGTAGCCGGCCTGGAGGTTGTCAATGGAAAGCTTGTCCGCCACCACATCGCCGGCTAGTTGGCGAATCTGCGCCATGACGTATCGTGCTGCGTCCTGGAACTTTAGATAGCCCATCTTCGCCGCGACACGGAAGATTTTGGACATGATCGGGATGATCTTGGCCTCTTCCTCTGGGGTCATGTTCAACTTGGCGCCAAGAAGGCTGGCAAGCTCTCCGATAGCGTCTCCCATCTGCGCTTTCAGGTCTGCCATTTCATCCGCTGGCGCGGCAGCAACACGATCTTCGGTAGGCGCTGTATCGCGTGCACCGGCTTCGCTGATCGCCACATCTACCGGCGCATTGCCAATGGCATGAGCAAGCGTATCGGCTTCAGCATCCTGTTTTTTTCTATCGAGCACCCGCTCTGCCGCGTCTGGATGGTCTTTCTCGAATGCAGCAACCGCTTCGCGCTCGATCCTGGTCTTCTGGTCTTGCAGAGTGTCGATGGCATCCTCGGTTGCGCGAATGAACGCTGCTTTCTCGCCCATCCCGCGCGACATGTAGGCGCCGGCAGCAGACCTTATAACGTCCTGGTCGGCCTGCTCGATCTTGTGTACCAGGAAACACGGTGCTGCTTTGCTCATCAGATTTTGCTCCGGGAAACCTCGGCCTTTAGGCCGGGGCGTGTAATGCCGTCCTTTAGGGCGGGGGGGGGATGTCAAATGATGCCGCTCATCATGATGGAGAGGATTTCTATGACCTCTCGGTCGTCGGCTTCCAGAACCGTCTGGGCTGGAGATTTCTGGGCATAGAGGGTACGCCGCTTCTTGGTGCTTCCGCCATTACCTTCTTGTTGAACGGCTGTCGCCTGGGCGGGGACATCGACCTGGTGCGGCGCGATACCCAGACCAAATGCCACCAGCGCCCCGGTAATGAGGCCACGGCCAAGCCCGCGCGAGACAATAGCCATTACGCTAGGCGCTCACGACGCTCTGCTCCTGCCCCTCGGTACGGCTGGTCGGTAGTGACACCCTCGTACATCTGCGCAGTGAGTAGCGAAGTTACACCATCGACGTCGTAGACCGTCATGAGCCCTGTGATCGGATCAGTCACGGTCTTGTTGCGCAGGATGGCGCTACAAATCATCATCTTGTCCTCGAATCCAATGGCGGTGGCATGTCCCCAGACGGCCGCCGCAACGTCTTCCGCTGTCGGACACGCGCCAGGCTGCGAAGCGATGCTGTAACTGTCGCTCAAGTCGGCACTGACGGCCGCCTGGATAAGGTAGCTGTCTGATAATAACGCTGCCGCCGACGCAATGATGGTGTAGGCGTCATCCAGTTCTGCTGAGGCCGACGTGCTGATGGAGTAGAGGTCGGAAAGATCGGCGCCGATGACTGCGCGGATGGCGTAGCTATCAGCGAGGTCAGTCGCAACTGCGGCGCGGATGGCGTAAATGTCGCTCAATTCTGCGGCCACACTGCCGCTGCTCTGGATGCCGTAACTGTCGCTCAGCACGGACGAGACTGCGGCACGGATGACATAACTGTCAGCTAGTTCGGCCGCAATTGCGGAGCGTATCAGGTAGCCGTCTGCCAGAACCGCTGCGACCACGCCGGTGATGGCGTAGCTATCAGAAAGTTCTGCGCTGACAGCGGCCTGGATCGCGTAGGCATCGGCAAGTTCTGACGCAATGGCAGCACGAATGGTGTAGCTGTCAGCGAGTTCTGACTCCGCCAAAGCCAGGATAGCGTAGCTGTCCGTGAGTTCGGAAGAGACCGAAGTGGCACCCCCGGATTCAACAACTGGTTCCTTACCTATTGCCCACTTGCCGATTGCGCCTTTACCGACGGCCATGAGTTATTCCGGCCAGCCGACTGCAATATCCAGGTCTGGATTACTCATGGCCTGTGCCTCAAGTTCGTTGCTGTAGGCACGCACCGTCAGTATCCAGCCCCACGCAAGCTGCAGTGATACCTCGATTGCCTCATCAGTCTGAGTGAAGGTTCCAATAATGCGGCGATGTTGCAAATCCGTCGCCATTGCGGCCATATTAAGCTGCTTAGTTAACGGGTAGCGGGCGAGTATCTTTTCCCCAGCGAGGGTTTTGATCTGTTGTATTGCATTGGCACGCCTGGCTTCTAGTACTTCGGTATCAGTAGCGAGCCTAGAAGTGCCATCCAACAGGTCAATGCGATAAGTTCCATCGTTGTTGTCGGCTGCACCGACACAGGATGGAATACTGTTTGTGAGGATGGTTAGCATTGTACTGTTCCTCTTAAAACCCCATACGAGTATGTCATTTGTTTGGTACTCAAGTTTCTTTCAAGAAGATTAATGTTAACTAGACCAGTATCAGATATAACTATGCTATTAGTTGCAGATGATCGTGTATATAATGTACCGACAGTGTTTGTAGATACTGTTCCAGGGTAGCCTTGTGTTGTTGAATTTACGCCAATCCAACACTGTGCAGAGCTACCAGTCGATGACATGCTATAAGAATAAATTGTCAGAGTACACACCCCCAACGCTCCATTACAATATCCAATTTTTGAAGCCAGATCATTATTGTATTGTCTCCATCCGGTCACTCCTGTCCATGAGTGCCCCGGATCTCTAGAGTTATAGTCAACTTTCGCAGAAGTCTGATTGTAATTGTTGTACAAATTCCGGTTGGCATGAGAACTCTCGGTAGTTGTCGTGCTGGTTGTACAGAACGTGCCAAGATACAATCTGGTTTTATCATCAGCCTTACAATATCTGCCATCTTGCAGTGTTACTCCGGTTGCTCGTGCGGTAGTGCTTGTCCATACAAGTTTTTCTAATGCCAACTCACCTGCATTAAGATAACCGAATACATCATACGGCATTACACTAATCACCGTTCCAAGCGCCAATGACTTTTCGGTAAATGTGGTTGGAACCCATCCAGCGCCATCCCATAAAATAACAACATCGTGGACGAAGGGAGTGTAATAGACAGTAGTTGCACCAACAACATCCGATATTGTCACCGGTACACCTGGCGTGAGTGTTAACCGGCCACCAGGAGTAACCCCTTGCAATAGTGTATTGTGGCGGCGGATGCGCTCTGCTGTCTCAATCTCGTAGACTTTAGCCGCGCTTGTGAAACTTACTGCTGAACCGGTGCTGCTGGCTTCAAGGGTTCCGCGCGTTACCGTAGTTCCGGAATGCGTGTAGGTGCAATCTCTGGCGATCTCCCAGGCGCCGCCTTCCTCAATTAGAATATCGACATTGGCATTTGCGCCGAAAGCAGTAGCAAACGATTGATAACCAGTTTCTGCTCCGGCCAGCGTAATGGTGCCGGTTCCTGGCGTGCCAGATACCGCGTTGCCTACTCTGTTTTTGAGGGATGGGATTGGCATTGTGTGGCCTTACGGGTTGGTGTCGCCCTGGACCTTTATCGTCCAGGCATCGGTTGTGCCGGCGGCGGCGGCGTTGACTGTGCGACGTACCCAGACGGGATAATGGCTTCCAGGAGCGAGGTCGCCAAGCGTCAGTCCAGCGGCGAAACTTGATGGCTGGCTGAAGGGTTCGCCGACCGGAGCCGTGCCTTCGTTGGCGATGGCTTCTGCTGTGCCGTTCAGTCCTTCACCACCAAGCGCAATCGCAATGTCGGTGTCCGCACTGCTGGTCTGCGACTGAATCCAGACTTTTGCCCCAAGCAGCGTCAGGGTGGCGTGGGCATTGTGCACGTAGAGGCAGCGGTATTCTGCATCTCCCGTAGCCGCTTCGGAGCTGGTAACGTCGTCGAATATCACGTTGGTGGTGAACTGCGCCGAGGATTTCGCACCCCCCAGCGCAAGCGCCGGGTCTGCATTGCTGGCGCCGCCACTCATGCGGTAATGGATGTCTGTTGCAATAATGGGCATTCTAGCGTCCTCTCAATAGTGAATTACTCAATGCCTAAAGGCAGTGGTCTTTGGCGGATTTTAGATAATCCAATACCCGTCGTGCTGGCTATTACATCCGCCTATGGTAATTGCGACTTGGTATTCTGTAAATTGGCTCGGCTTCACAGCAAGGTTCTTCAATAGATGATTAGTCCTGGGTGACGTGCATTGTAACCGAAGATATGAGCTTGTCTGCATCACGCTCGAAGGTGGCCTTTATCAGCTTGTTGCCACTCTTCCCCAAGGCATCGTGGAGCTTCTTCGACATTTCTACGCTCCTGTCCATCGCGGCGATGACGGCATCTGCCACACGGTTATCTGGCTCAGGAATGGGCGCCGCTATCGGTTCTGGCGCGATGTCATCTTCATACTTGATCGGCATGATGGTCCTAGTTACGCCTTCAGGCAATCTAGCAAAGCTTTCATCTGCATGATGTCGTCGTCCGTCGCCTTGATCGCATCCAATGCGCTTACTTCGCGCTGCTGGTACGTGTTCGTGCGGCTGTTGATGGCTGGTATTGTAACCCTGATCTGCCTCAGGATCATGGGCACGATGTCGCTCACCGTAATACCGACAGGCCCCGTCTGCGCCGGCGCTTTGGCTGGCGTTGGTTGAGGCGCGCTGAATATGTCGCCCTGCCCTGCAAGTTCATCCGGCGTTACCTTCTTTACGATAGGGGACGGTGGTTCCTGGCCAAGTTCAAAGTTGGCGACGGTGGCGTCAACTTCGGCCTTCTTCTCCTTCTTCCTGTCAGCGATAACCTGTGTTTTACGCGCGTCGTCTTCCTGCTTGGCGCGCGCTCGTTTCGCGCGTTCTTCTTCCGCGCGCGCGTCGGATGCGGCCGTGCGGATTCGATCACGTTCTGCCTCTTGCTCGGCAAGGATTTCTTCCGGTGTCTGGCCGACCAATTCGATGGTAGGCTTGCCGTTGTCAGCCAGATTGAATTGTCCGACTTTACCCGGGCTTAGTTTACCGGTTTCACGCTCGCCGCTCTGGTCATTTGCGCCTTCTCGTTCAGGCCCCTGAGCTCCGTCTCCAAGGCTTTCACTTTGAGGCGGATTTTCATCATCGCCACGACCCTCTTCTGCTCCTCTGGCGGGAACGCCAGGAACCGCTGGCGTAGCGCCAGGAGGCGCAGCTTCTTGGCGGTCTGGCCCTTGTGCTTCACCTTGGATTTCTTCATTCCATGCTGCTCCAAAAATGGTGTTAAGGTCTGCCGGATTGCGCGATTCGTCTTCACCGAACGGAATATCGTTGACCTCTTCTTGTGCATCATCGACAAAACTATCCGCTTCCTGAATTGCTTCGCGTTCCAACTGATCGTACTGCGCGTACAGGGCGTCGATCTCCGCCCTGATCTGCTCTGCTGTCTTATCTGTGGTGTCCACTCCAAGCGCACTCGCTTCTTCAACAAGTTTCTCACGCTCGGCGATGCTATTCTGGCTTCTCTCCTCGGCAATTATGTCCATCAACTCAGCAACAAACCGCTTTGACTTCGCATTCATCGGCTTGCCAGCGATGGCGTCTTCAACGGCATTAACAGCCGCCTGGCCTGAAATCTTGTTTGCCATGCCCGCATACCATTCTTGGTGCGGTATCCAGGTGGTGCGGCTGATCTTGTCATAGTCAGGATGATTGAAGTCCTCTGATCCACGGATCATTCGACCACCTTCCTGCGCCCAGCCAGTTAGTTTAGCGATTGCTCGCAAGTCTCCTTCCATGCCATGAATACGGGCGTCGTCAATCGGCTTTAGTCGTGATTTCTGTAATGCCTTGAGCGCGCCGATTTTGGCCTTGGCGTCGGCGATACTAGGGGCGCCTACAGTAAACGGCTTCAGAATGGGTGGAACGACCGCAGGCTGCTGACCGAACAGGTACATCAACATCCCGCTACGGTCTGCACCGGTTAGTCCCCCGCCTTTCAGCATCCCGATATTCGAGAATGCCCTAGAATTGAAGCTATCGCCACGCGATTCTGCCTCAGAAGTGGCGTTTTCTATCAGCCATTGAGAGTGGTACTTCTTGCCTTTCTGCTTCGGGACTGGCGTTGTCTTGCGGCCAGATAGCGTGCCGAAAACGTCCCCAGGATTGATCGGTTTTCTATCCGTCGCGCGGCCTTCCTCATCAAGCGTGCGCAATCCATCAGATTGCTTATTGACTAGTGCGGCATCTCCAGGAGTGCGCGCTTCTGATGATCCCGAGATCGCCGGCGGCATTTCGTCTGCTAGTGCCTCGCCAGGTTTAGCCCCTCCAGGTGGTTGCGCAGGCGCCGCACCGTCTCCCACTGGCATTCCGGTACTGGTACTGTCTCGCCCTTGGAGCCCAGGCATTGCGTCTGGAATAACGATTCCGCTTCCAGGTAGGTCAGCGCCTTTGACTTGATTGCCATTTTCAACATTGGCGTCAGGGTAATTCTGTGCGGCTGCAAGATCGCTTGTGCCATTAGGTGTCTCGTCGGTGACTGTCTTGTCTGGGAGTTCTGCCTGCCGAATGCGGGCAAGGAGGGCTGCGTCTGATCCATCGTCCTGTTGAGGCACCTCAACGGGTGCGCCTTCTTGAAGAGGCGTGGGAAGCACGTTCTGAGCGGCGGCTCGGGTAGGTACATCAACGGGGGCAGTCTGGCCCGGTGCTACTGGCGCGGCGGCAAGGGCCGACGTGAGCGGGCCGGTGGGGGCGGGGCGCGACGGCTCAGGCTGCGCGGAAGGTACCGATCCGCGCGTGAGCGGGTTGCCTTCCCATGCGCTCATGGCACGCTGTTTTGCGAGATTGGCGTCAGCTTCCGGCCTGCTGACATTTGAGACGAAGCTGGCATGCCACGCATCCGCCGCATCCTTCCCTATTATTTTCTTTAGCCCTTCATGAGCAACACTAGCTGCGCGAATACGCATCTCGTTCGGTGCCGTCTCGTCAACCAACAAGGTTCCGACGTTTGCCCTATCCTTGGCGGCGTTAAGGTGCCCGGGGACAGCGACCGGCATCAAGAGCAGCGACATCCCAAGGGCCGCAATGGCGCCCTGCTTGCCTGCCTCATGCGGCGATCCGTTGTTCTTCGCACCATATAAATTTTCTACGGCTGTCTCACCGAAGCCTTGCACGTATTCAGTGCTTGACTGGATGCCGGCATTGGCAAGCATGTCCTTGGCAAATGCGCCAAGCCATGACGGGCTTGTAATCGTTGATAGCGCTTTCTTTGTGCCTTGTTTACCTAATTCATTCACCAGCAAGTGACCGACACCAGTGATAAGTTTTCCGCCGATCACGCCTGCAAGGGCTTCCCCGCCACCCTCTATGCCATAGTTGATCCACCCGGCGATCTTCGCGTCACTTGGCTTTGCCCCAGCTTGGATAAGCTTGTCGTAGGTTTGTTGCGCCTGGCTTCCTGCATACAGTGGTGCGATGATGCTGTTCCCCACCACAAATCCAGTAAGTGGGTTTTTAGTTATCAGTGACGTGCCAATCCCGGCCGCCATGCCAGCACTCGATTGAGGCAGTGCTCGTGCACCTAAGATAAGCGTTTTTTCTAGGGGGTTCTTGTCGTACAGATCGGGCTGATTGTGGCTAGAATCATACTTGCTAGCCTGTTCTTTCGCCCATGCTGCAACGTCCCCACCTTCTGGTGCGTGCCATTGGATAGCCTGGAATACTGCTTGTGGTGCGTCTTCTGTCGTTCCGTAGTAGAGTTGATTCCCAATCTGCGATATATCATCAGCAGCCCGTTCATGTAGGTTCTTCGGCTTATCTTCCGTTATTGAGCCGACTCGAAATTCACCACCGGCCATGTCCTCCTGGTTAGCGATTGCACGCGCCGTTACATCATTTGCGCCTGTTCTGCGTTTGATGGCATTAAGGCGCTCGTCACGATCCTGGGCCGCCTGGCGCTTATTCAGACCGGCGCTTGCGGCTGCGAAGCCATTTCTATCCAGCACCTGAAAATCTTGTTGTGTGGCAGATGCAATTCCTTTCGGTGGTGGGGCAATAGGCAGGTTTTTCTGGCCAAGCATCGTTCCAGAAATATCCTGTCCTGCCGCGCCCTGTGGAATTGGCGATTGGCTTCCCCATGTTCCTGATGCCCCGCGCTGCCTGCGCGCCTGCCCGATACCATCAGTTGCGGACGGTTCGATGACGTCATGCTTTACCGGCGCGCCGTTCGCCATCTCGGTCATCCGGGCTGCAATGACGTCCTCGCCGGCACTGGGGTTTTCCTTCCTGGCCTGGGCATACAAGTCGTTTTCCTGCGGCGCGGCGGCAGCAGTGGCGTCAACAGCTTCCGCCGCCGCGCCAGTGGCCTTGTTTCCGCCCATGAATTCAGGAACGTAGTCCAAAGCCTTGTCGGTGAAGCCGGGCTTGGTGCGCGCCATGAAGTCAGAGTGAACTGCTTCCAGGTCAGCCGTTTCAACCTGCGGCACGATGACTCGCGCGAAGTAGTCCGCGCGCACGGCATCACGATCTTCCGTGGACAGATTCTGGTAGTCTTCTGATCCAGATACTTCTTTCCAGGTTACTACCATTGCTCAGTACCTCAGCTTGTCGCGCAAGGCAGTGGCGGCGCCGTTAGCAGGCTTGTCGTTCTTGGTCACGGTACGTATATTCTGCTCGCGGCGTGTTCCCTGCATGATCATGTCAGCGGCTTTCATGGGCGGTATTCCGGACATCACCATCTCTTCCATCTTGGCGATGTCGCGTGAATATGCAGACTTGTCCGCGATGTCGGTGAAGCTGAAGGCGCCGAATGAGTCGGTCTTTGCGCCGTGCATGAGTGCGATCTGCTTGACTCCATCGTTTACAGATTTGGAATAGCTTCCAGGCTTTGCATTGGCCGCCTCAGTCCCGGCTGGTGCTGCGGCGATTCCTGCCGCTTTGACGCCGGCCAGCCGTCCAATTTGACCAGCGTGATAGGCTTGAGCCGCCTCAAGATCCCGTTTTGATTTAAGTCCCGCCATCTTTTCCTGCCATTCGATAGCTGCCATCGGGTCTTTCAGGGTAGAGATAACCTCGCCTATGGCCACCTTCTCGGTCATCGGTTGCGATGTATACAGCACCTTGCCATCATTAGTTTTGTGAGTCAGCACCACCATTCCATTCTTTGTTCGGGCGGTTGACACACTGGTGTTGTCGTTGTAGTCTGGATCGGTATTGAACAGGTCAATCATCCCATTCAGCCCGCCCTTCGCTGCGGCGATAGATGCCTTCTGGTAGAGCCTTTCGCGCTCGCTATCGAATTCTGTCTTGCCAAAGTTTAGGCTGGCAAGTCTGGAAGCCAGCGCGTTCTGCTGGTTGACTCCGTAGTCTCGGAAAATCTTGGTCTTTTGTGCAGGGCTGAATTGGGTGCCATTTGCAATCCCTTCGCTGATAGCCCTGTTGGCATTGTCAAGCGCCGCGCGCTGCGTCTGCTGATAGGCCGCATCCGTATTGCGCATCTCAAGGTTGGCTGCGTTGAGAGCATTAATCCTCTCGGCACTGGCGTCTTGAACAGCCTGGCGGGCGTCTTGCTTGTCGTCTCGCTTGGCGGTGTACGCACGCTGCCCATACAGATCTGCGCGGTTATTGAAGCCGTGGCGCCGGTAGATGTCCTCCATCTTTGCATAGCGTTCGGCTTCGCTGATTGGCGCAGTATCCGGAACGCCGTATTTGTAATCATATGCCGCCACCGATTGCATGGGTGCTGCGTCAGGGGCGGTGGTTTGGTCAGCGCCGTTGGTGATCGAGTTGCCATCGACAGCCGTCTTAGCGTTCTCGGCGTCGGATGCAACTTGCCGCTTCGCGCCAGGGGCATGTTGATTTAGTCCGGCCGCTTCATCGCTGGCCGCCTTCTCGCGGCGTGCCCGGTCCCACTTGTCTCCAAGGTTGTTTCGGAAGTAGGTGTCTGCCGCGCCACCGCCTACCTGACCCAATGTTGTCCAGAAGCTCATCTCAGCACCCCTTCCTTTTCACCATTCCGCCGTTCTTTAGACCCTGGCGCTTCAGTTCCGCTTCGATCTGGGCATCGCGGTTGCGCAGGAAACCAGCGGCTTTGCCGACCATCCCATCGTCAATCAGCTTCTCGCGGATGAATTTTCGCTTATCGACCTCCGAGTCGGCCTTCGGATTGGCCGCGATTCTCTGGTATATCCAGTCCACGAAGCCACCGTCGGCGTAGCCGTCACTATAGCGTTTCATAAGCCCGGCGTGGTTGATCCGTTCAAGTTGGGCACGTACGCCAGGGATGGCAACAGATTCCGCGTTCACAACGAATTCGCCATCAGAAAGCCGCGCAGGGATGGAGTCGGAAGTCTTCGATCCAGGGCCGTCAACGCCCCCGCCGTCACGAAGGTCATGGCGCTTGCTGGCAACGTAAGCGCCATGAAGGATACCCTGTAGGTAGGCCAGCATTTGCTGATCCTGCGCCTTGGTTCCAGTGTACTTCTCGCCTTCAAACGTCTTCTCGAACATTGCCCTACGCTTGGATAATTTGAGGGGACCTGGCTTATGCACAATCCCGCCATCCTTGTGCGATAGCGCCCCAAACAGCGCAGCCGCGCCAAGTGCCCATCCGATCGGGTTCCACGCATTCGCCGCCGCAGCAGTTTCCACGCCAGTGGCCAGCGATGCGGTAGTCTCTGCGGCAGCCTCGCCTGCGGCTTCCGCCAGGCCAGCTCCTGCGGCTTGGCTTCCAACGCCACCCACGCCAGCACCAGTTCCTGTCAACCCAAGCGCTGTCGTGCCATCTGCAGACGCATCAGCCAACGCAGTATTTGCTACGTCGATGCTGGCGTCCTTTGCTATTTCTGCCTTTGCGGGATTGACAAGCTTGTAGACACGGTTCACGCCCTTGGCAATACCAACCGCCTGCTGTGCTCCGCTTGGTTGCGGTGCCGCCTGTATGCCGGCGTTGGGTCCGGTCATGGACATTCCGCGTTCCATGTAGCGGGCGCGACCACCATCAGCAAATCCCTCTTCCACCAGCCCGCCGTCCTTCTTGAAGTATTTCTCGTAGATGTCAGCGCCAGCCATCAATGTGCTGCCAAGTCCGGCGTTTGCCTGGGCATTGGTTTGTGCGTTTTGTGCCATGGTCTGGCCTTGCGAGCCATATCCGCCTGCGATCTGTTGACCTTGCGTCATGCTCTCGGTCTGCATGTCGTTGAGCAGTTTCCATTTGTTTGTTGCGGCGGTGGTCTGCGCGGTGTCCAGGGCAATTCCGGTCTGGTTGACAGCACCGGCTTTCGTTGCAGCGCCAGCCATCGCATTGCGGTTGGCCATGCCGGCGAACTTTCCAGAATTAGGGTTGAGCCCATAACGCCCAAGGGTCCGCACCATCTCCGCCGTTTTGCTATCGGTCGCGGCCTGCGCGGCGTTGGCGGCCGCACCCTTCATCTGGTCAATGTATCCCTGGCTACTGTACTTGTCGTAGGCTCCCATCGCCCCTTGCAGGCCGCCGGCCATATAGGGGTCTCGCAGCGCGTCGGTCTCTTTGAGCTTGCCAAGGTTGTAGTCGAGCATCCGCCCCTGCGACTCGGTCGCAGAATTCTCTGAACCTCCGCTATCCCCCCCGCCGAAGTTGGCTCCTGGGTGGCGCAACCACGTCCTGTATTTACTCGCTCCGAACATTGGTATGCTCCTTCATGTAATCGTCGATGCGCTCGGGCATCATGGCTTTCCACACGTCCGGCAGGATTTCTGCCGCGCGGGTCTTATTGTTGAAAACGGTCACCAGGAAGGTGCCGACGTGGCCTACGGCATAGCGCAGCCCATGGGCTATTTCAAGTTGGTGCAGGTCGCCAGATCTCTCCATGCGGTTCGCCGCATGGAAGCCCATGATGCCAGTAAAGATAAGCGGCGCTAAGGCGGGCTGATACTTCAAGTAGACAGGGTTCGATGGTATATCCGACAGTGCGCACTCGAAAGCGGTGTTTATCGCTTCGTCTGACACTGGCTTGTCTTTGTCTATCAGGTCGTCCCAGATGTGCGCGACGTAGCCAAGGTCATCCAGCAGACGCACCGCATCCATGTTACCATTGAACCATTCAGGGGTGTAGTCAGGCATGATAGTGGGCTAAAAAATGTGCATAGTAGGCGGATTCGGATAGTCTCGGGCGAACTTTCGTTGGGCTGGATGCTACACCATTTCAACGGATTGCGTTACCCGATACGCCATGCGAATCCACCTGGCTGGTAAATCCCATCTCCTTGAATATTTGAACCGCCGACCCCGACACCTGCGTAAAATATTGTTAGCTCATCAAACCAAGTTTGCTTTATAAACCCCGCATAGGCCCATGTTCCACCGGCTGGCAATGTTCTCGTCCCAGCCGCCAGCGTGACCCACTGACCGATTCCTTCCCCGACCTTCGGGGCAGGGAACCCTGTTGCGCCCCCTGTGATAGCGGCCCAAGAGGCTGTCGATCCGCTCGTAGTAAGATATTGCCCACTGTGACCAGCTTGCGCTGGAAGTACAGATGCGGATGCAATAGCCGAATCCACATAGGCGGTAGATGCCGCCTTTACCGCATCGGCATAGGCGGTGGTAGCGAGCTTGGTGCTGTTGTTCCCCTGTGTCTGGGTAACACCGGTCGTCCCGGTAGGGAGTGACGGGGTGCCAGTGAAGGCCTGCGAATCGACATTGGCTTTTGCCATATTGACTTCCATCGCATCGTAGAGAGCGGCACGGCAAGGGCGGGAGGTAATAATATCGCCAACGATAAAGGCTCTCGCCGCTGTGCCGTCCTGGGCGCGAACAATCGTCAGATAATCTCCGGCGCGAGCGACAGCCTTCACGATCTCCATGTTGTTTGACTGGTCTACTAAGGTCATGTATTCGTATTGACCTGGAGCGTACTGCGTCAGGCGCGATCCGTAGCCAGCCGACAGGGTTACCGTAGTTGCCGAGTCACTGATCCCTGTGGCGATCGGTGCACTGAAGTTGTTGGTAATCTTGAGTCCAATGGTCATTGTCGTGTCCTATCAGGCGTCTGTGCCGGCTGCGATGGTGAAGTAGATGGTAACACCATGAAGCCTGGCATCAACGCCTAAGGAATCCTCCATATCGCCGGCGTTGCGGAAAATCTGGAACACCACGAGGTCTTCTGCCGCTGGCGGTCCGGGGATAGTTATCGCCGGTGTAGTAAGTGAGGTGTAGGCCGTATCCACCGCTCCACCTGTAGCGTAGATGTAGTTGGCGGTACCTAGGGTGGCATCCATTGAATCGCCGTTGGAGATCGCTGCGGCCTGAATCCCCCATGCCACGCCAAAGTTGGTGGTGGCATATGGGTGACTCCAGGTGAACGCGGCGGCGACGGTGCCAAGGTTCCACTTTTTCGGCATCCTGCGGATGAACTGCACGTATTCGATGGTTGCGGCGTCGAAGTCGAAGGTCTTGAGCATGATCTTTGAATTTGCTGTCTCGGCTGTCCCGGCTGCCGCGCCGTTGGTGGAGCGCGCGTAGAGCTCAGAAGCGGGAACCCAGATGGATTGCACGCCGAGCACATTCCCCGCCAGCAACCACTCCGTGCGGTTCAGCAACGCCTGGGCCTGGGTATTCATTGGGGCGCCCGCCCCGCCAAGAACAAGGGTGCCCGTTTCGTGTTGCGGCACATCGCTCCAAGCCGCTATAGGGGTAAGCATCGTCATCAGATTTCGCTCCGGAAAACATCGGCATTCTTGCCGAGTTGGGTAATTGTCGCCATGGTGTTATTTGAATTGTAATGGCCGCTACAGCAAAGCCTAACACATTGATATATCAGCCACACCTTCCATGCAGAAACGCCTATCAATAGGCAAGCCTCGCGCAACACCTTGTCCGCCAATGCACGAGGGATCGCGCCAGTCGAATATAGGCTGTCATGCACAACGCCAGGCATGTCGGATATCTTTGCCAGCAGGATGTAGACAAATGGCAGACGCGGGATTGATGCCAGATCAGTGACGAATCCGGCCGGGACGGTGATAACCATGTCCGCCACATCGGACTGATAGATAAAAGGTGTTCGCAGTTGGTAAAGTTGCTCGCCGTTTCGGTTCACAAGCGGGTAGCCATCGGTTGAACACATCAACTCCATATCTAATATGGTAACGAATTTGCTCATAGCGGTTCCTTTTATGCTCCGAGTCGTGCAACGAGTTGGTTGATCTTGGTGATCACTTCGTCCAATGTCGCCGTTTTAGAGAGCGGCTCTAGCGGCCCTGATCGCGCGCCGGTGATCTCATCTAGAATATGCTTGATAGGCCAGATTACTCGCGCGGCTCCTGGATCGATAGCGGTAGGTGGGGGGATTGACGGCTTCATGCTTGCGCTAGTTCAGGAACCGTTGTGGCCATAACAATCCTCCGCACCGGGATGTTACCAGAGATTGCGATTTCCCATGTATCGCTCCTAAACCCGGATGGCAAGCGAATCGGCTTGTTGTCATTGACGGCACCCTGAAAAACAATGGACTGATCAGCATAGATACGGATGGCCAAGAATCGGGTTCTAGGAGTTCCCCCTGTTCCCCCTGTTCCTCCCCCTGTCCCTCCTGTTCCTCCTGTCCCTCCTGTTCCTCCTGTTCCTCCACCGGTGAGTGACGATCCATTCCACTCGAATTCATTGGCGAGACAGATTCCCCACCCAGAGCTATAGGCGCCTTCAGCCCATTTGCTCGCATTGTCCGTTTGGGTAATCATGTTATCTGCGACGGTTTCCAATGCAATAATCTCGGGGTCGTGATCGGCCAATACCTGAACCGCAGTAAAGTTCATCGGGCGTGGAAGAACGAATAACTTGCTCTTCCACTCATATTGACTTCTGCTGATGAGGTCTGCATCAAACTCAACTATCTTGTCGTCCCAGAGCAGGTATAACTTTCCGGTGCTGGTGATGATGTGCGCGGCTGTGGCTGGAATCCTGATCGTGGTCATCGGTGCTTCTGGCAACGTGGTGTCCATGACGAGGCCGCTGGTGACCGTGACGGCATCCGAGATTGAGCCGTCCATCGCCATGCTTCCACCCATCGTGAAGGCGCCGTCCATGACGAAGTAGTCTGTCTCGACCCGGGTGTACCAGAGCGTGTACCGCTCATCATAGAAAATTCCGTGCATCCCATTTGTGTCGTATTTGATCCACTCTTCTTGTGTGAATAGTGATCGAGTGGTATTTGAAGCAGTCGCCCCGGAAAGATGGGCGATGCCGTTGTAGGTAACGTAGATCGCCCCTACCCCATCGGTCGAAGCAGATCGCTTGCTCAAACAGGGGACGTTCTTGCTCATCTGCTCCGTTGACATGGAATCCGGGGTCATCCCGGAGCAGTAGTACGGCTTCCCGGTGGTGAGTACGTACATGCCCTGGGCAATGGGGACCAGTGCGACGATCTTGTCGGCCACGGTGAGCGCGTAGTCAGATGGCCAGGCGTGCGGCTGGTAGGCGGCGCTGAAGTACAGTGAATTTCCGATGAACCCGGCAAGAATCCCATTGGCGAGCGACACCAGCCCCTTGAGTCCTACGGGTGGGACATCAAAATTCGTGGAGGTAATCTCCTCAGCCAGTTGCTCATCTGTGATCCCATCCGTGGTGGATGTCCCAGTGAACTCTTTGACGAACTGGTAGGCTCCGCCATTGGAGCGATACAGGCGCCGCTTGGTGACGTTGTAGCCGGTGGTGGGAACATCAGACATGGCGTCTATGGTAATGGTGTCTCCGGACGCCCAGGTGGCAATGGTTACGGGCGGGGATGGGGCGCCTTCTTCCTCGATTCCGCTGAACAGGGAGACATTGGTGTAGACCCAGACTCTAGTCATGGTGCCCGTACCGGCAGACGCGGTTGCGGCTGCGGCAGGCGCAGGGACACCCAACTCGTAGTAGGTTTGCGGGTAACGGCCCGTTCCGGCGATCGCCATGGCAGAATCAGTCTTCTTCGGCGTTCCATCCCCAGTGTAGTAGTATCGTCTCTTGTCATCGTCATCCGCGACGGGCCCGAGCACGCAATCGACATCGGTGTCCCAGGAAAACCAGCGTTCTGACCCTTGGTCATAGAAGATGGATTGAGTAGTCGCCGGAACGGTGACGCCGATGGATCTTGACCCACGCCACGCACGGATAGCGCCGGCGTGTAGGCGAACGTCCTGGGCTACCTGGGCACCGTTCTGCGGTAGGAAAGCCGGGTCTGTTCTCGGAGCAATACCGGAGAAGGAATTTAATGCAATGATAGACATCAGGCTTTCTCGGACAAGCGAGCCACGAACGACGCCATGAAACCAGCGGCCCGTTCTTGGGATGCGTACTCGTCCTGCCGCGTGAGTGCAACGTAGACGATGTAGTCCGTGATGGCCCCGGACAAGGTTGCCGGCAGCGTGGTTTCATCCGTTATTGCGTACTCGCAAGGGATGCGCACATAGGTGACGGAGAGCGTCTGCGATGGCGGCGCTGGCGGATAGACGTAGAAGCGCGTCTTGCTGTCATCGAGCGGGAACCAGTGGATAGCCGCGCCCGTTGTTTCGGACATCCATCCAGGGGCGAAGGCTGACAGGGTGGCGCGGTCGGTCGGTGTGACGACACCCCCGCCAACTACCCGGTCAACAGACACCAGCGACAGCGCATCGGCAAAGCTGATCGACTGAAGCGCCTCCCCGGCGACACAAGCGAGGGTTCCGGTTTCATAGAAGTAGCGAGGTGCCAGCGTAACGATGGCGTCGAGAGCATCGTTGGCGTATCGCAGTAGATCGGCATCTGGGTAGGTCGTCATCAGGATGTCGTTGAGGATTGTCCTGGCGGTTGTGATCGGGGTCTGCAAGGTCAGGCTCATCATGTTCTCCGGCAATCTGTATCGACAGGATGCAACGTGGCGCTAGACGTTACTGGAGTCAAGACGCCGGGCGTCAAAGTATGCCCGCAAGCCAATCCAACTAAGACGGAATGAATGGGATTTGTAAGGACGGCATAGCCACCAACAACACTATCCTGATAGAAGCGAATCTCTACCCGGTTGCCGGTAGTCATGCCGACATTTTCAATGCGTGCCCCAAAGTCCGGAACGTCGGCCAGCACACGCTCTATCAGAAATCGGTCGCGCTGCTGTCGGTAGCGTAGCTGCCCGAACTTCAGATAGAAGAACAGCACGTCATTGACAGACGACTGCGATTCCCGCTTGTCATCAAACGTCAGCCTAGGGCTAGTGATGTCTGGGTACGGGGTGGTCGTATGGTCGTTCAGGTTGGTGTCGTACCAGTAGAGATTGGCTAGGCCATTCCGCATATAGACCAGCGTGACGTGCATGGAAATATCGAACGCTAACGCCAGTTCGGTTACTCCACCCAACTCCAGCACCGCCGTCTTAGCGGACAAATCGGCTTCTGGTGCAACCCAGATCACGTTCCCAGCATACCATGCCTTCCAGTTCTGTACGTCGTGGCCTAGCGACGCATCGCTGATTCCGATGCCGCCACGCTCCCAGTCGATAAGCGGCTCGCGCGGCCTGTCATCTGGAGGTAGGAACGGCGCCGATACCGCGATGGAGGACAGTGTATTGTCAGGCAGCATTACAGCGTCTTCCGCGCCCAGGTGACGCTGAAACTGAGCGTGAGCGTCTTGGTGTTGTCCTTAGGGATTTTTAGCGGTGTGGTGTAGTCGGCCTCATAGAAGCCGACTTGGTAAGCCTCTAGGCTATATGAATAGTCATTGCCACCATAGACACGCCAAAGTATCGCGCCAATTCCGCCCGATAGGTTCCCGTTGTTAACGCCCCAGGTAAACGAGCCTTCCGCCGTTTTGGAATTTGCCGAATAGGGCACCCGTGATTTACTACCCGATCCACTAATTACTCCTGATGGGTAACTGGTTATCTCGCCAATGGTGTCCGGATACGCATAGGAGCCACCATAAGCGGCGCTGGTCCCGATCAAGAACGCTAAGCCCCCAATACGATCATGTCCCCACATACTATTGTCAGTGACATAGGCCGCACGCAGGATCGTGTAATACGTCACGCCGTCCAACACCACCGTTCCGAGTACGTCTGATGTTGGCGGGTACAGACGTAACTCATAGGTCACGTCCAGGATTTCATCTCCAAGGACCGTAATCGGGGCTTCGGCGCCGGCTACCGTACAGGTCAGCGCAGTTGAGGCCACTGTTTGTGATGTAGAAACGATATAGGTTCCGGTTCCGCCTGTTCCAGTTCCGAGTTCGGTCACTACCGTGTTAGCCGTCACGCCCGTTCCCGTCACTACTGACCCGACAACCACGCTTCCGGATGTGACTGCGGTAACCGTTAGGGTTTTGGACTTAATGCTTCCAGTCACGGATGCGGCGCTACCCCCAGCAAGTATCAAGGCGCGTGAGAACATCGTCGTCGCGCCCCAGCCAACCCCAACTTCAGCAAGCGTTCCGGCCGCTGTGGCGTAGGTGGAGGTTATCGAGGTGCTAGAAACCGTCTGAGATGGGCTGACAGTGTAGGTGCCTATTCCGCCAGAACCCGAGCCGAAGGTGGTAACAGTCGTGTTGGCAGAAATTCCGGTTCCGGTAAGGACTGCGCCGACCTTGATTGTTCCGGAAGAAACAGCAGAAACCGTAAGCGTGGTGTCGGTAATGCTTCCGGTAACGATAGCCGTAGTCAGTGGGAAGCGGTAAGTAGTTCTGTTCCATGCATAATAGGGCGCAGTCGCCTGGGTGCCATATACTTTTGCTTGTTGTGTGGTAGTCGAGGCGGCAAGCACCTGGAGCGAAGTCTGTGCGGCATTCACCGCAACAGAGCTTGTCCCTACTGCACATGTGCCTAGTGCACTGGCGGTTCCAAGACGTTCCAGCCCAGCATCGAGGATCAGATTGTCGAACCAGTCGGCCAGGACACGCTTGCTGCCGTCCGGGCGAATTGCCTCGATCTTGAAGCGGCCAGCCATGCCGACGGTGGGTTTTATTGGGATATTATGCAAGGGAGCCTCCAGTGAGCGCAGCCGTGACGCTAATCGCCTCCGGCATGTAAAATGGGTAGTTCTGGTAATGCGTGGTAATCAACAGCACCCCGCCGGTGAGCGCTGCCGTAACGTCCAGCGCCTCCGGTTGGTAGTACGGGTAGTTGCCATACCGCAACACCACCGTCAATGCCCCGCTGGTCAGCGCAGCAGATACGTCCAGCGCCTCCGGTTGGTAGTACGGGTAGTTGCCGAGGATAGCACGCAGCGACCCGCCTGTGAGCGCGGCCGACACATCCATGCCTTCGACCATCGCAACGCCAAGCATCCGCCCTCCCGTCATGCCCGACGCCACCCCTAACCCTTCCACTACATAGAGCGGATAAAGTTTGCTGGTGAAGGAAATTGGAAGTGGGCAGAGTGCCACAACCTATCCCCAAAGCTCATGTGCGCGAGCGGTCGGCAAACCTCCGAACTTGCGCGGGCGAACGGTCAACAGCCCCCCGGCATTGCCCGTCACGGTTGTGATCCTGGCGGCAACTAAATCGTTTCGGAACCGCGTTTCGTAGGCGGAGCCTAGTTCAAAATTCGTCCATGGCTTCCCTGGCATGAGCATCAATCTAGCCTTCGTGCCGGCCATAACCGTGTCGAGATGGGTGTCGTAGAACACGTCACCCAAGTCGGTCGCGGTCAGTTCTGGTTTAAGCACCACGGAGACGCTGACCGCCTCGGCCACGCTTGGCGTGCTTACAAGACAGACCTTGTTTAAGCCATCGACGTAATAGTTGCGAGGGATGTTGTTCTGAACGACTTGATCGGCCTCTTGCTGGCTAGTGATACCAAGTCCGCGCGGGTAGTTTGTCGTTCTTACGCTGGTGACGCGACTTAGCTTGAAACCAAAAGGCAGTGAGAGCGCGTACTTGCGCGTGCCGATCACGGATGTGAACGTCACGGTGTCGGTAATCAGGTCCGCTTCGTCGCACAGGTCCCGTACTGCCGCCATGATAGCGTCGTTGACAAGCGGAATTGGGCACATGGGTAACTCGGGAGTTGCCCGACGCGTAAACAGTGATATAGCGGTGGTCATTTTGTGAACCCGATCAAAGCTAGAATAGCTATCGTAGCCCATGTTACGATGCGTTCTATCATCCTGAATACCACTGCCCGCGCCTGCTTGCGGGCGTCAATTTCGTCGTCACGCTGCTGGCGACACTTTCGTGACTCTTCGTCGATTGAGCGGCGTATCCATCGGCGTTCTTCGGCGACTATCGGCTCTTCCTTGATTTTGAAGTCTATCCAGGAGTGGTCACGATCATGGTTTTTATAATGTTTTTCAAGTGCGATAGCCGCAATCCTTTTCTCATCTGAGATGAATGCGTCAATCTTATTTCCAAGCGCCATGATGGTGCTCTCCAGGGCGCGTAGAGTCCTGAGTTGGAACATGAGCACCGATCTGAGGTCTGTGTCAGTGGACCGTTGAATTGCGTTCAGAAGATCTTCTTCTGCATTGTTGCCAATGCTGCTAATTTCTGAATTATCCATCCTACCACCTATAATTAATTCCAACGCCAACAAACCATTGGCCATCGCTGTCCAAGGTTCCCGCTCCACCTAATTGAAGCGCCTTGATGCTTAGGAAACTTTGGCTCACTGAAATCCTAGTAACCGGCCGCAACCCGTTCTTTATCCCATAGTGCAAGCCAACTTGCCCGCGTTGCGTAGCGGATACCCAGGGAAGCGTATCAGCGCGGGCGTAAACTGAACTCTCGCCGGTATCCTCGTCGTACACGGCCGTCACGGTGTATGGCCTATCCATTGTGTCTAGCTTTCCAACTGCTGAAACATGCTGCGCAGGGTCGGACTGAACAGCGTCAGGGAGGGTGAACTTGGCCTTTACCTTCGCCGAGTAGACTTTGGCCGGTGCCGCATTCGTGAGTGTCGTTTTGTCCTCGTTGCGTACTTCCATGGCTGGCGACAATGGTATTGAAGCGGATGGCGGAGTCTTTGGCCATTGCCACCATGCCAACATCGCAATTGCGCAGGCAAACACAAGGGCATAGGCGATTATCGAAGTGGCATGAATTTGCCATCTCACTTTGATTTCTCGGTCCATTCACGGCCCAGCCAGATAGCCAGCACTGCGCCGAATGCAATACCGAACTCGGTCGCGCTCATAGCCGGAAAGGATAACCCAAAGATCGTCAAACTAGCGACGGAAAACTTGTAGATAAGAACAATTGCGGCGAGGGCGACGAACAGCAGAGTTCGTGACTCACGCCCACGGCTATCTTTGATGGAAGGAAGCAGATTCATCAGGTTCTTCTCCGTAAAACCTCAGCCTCAGGCCGGGGGGATGTCAAGACGAAACCTCAAAATGGACGGATTCACGCAACCTCCCACGCCACCGGCCGGCCCAAGTCAGGCCGACCGATTCGCCCAGTATCCCAACTCTTGATACCAAGGATGCGTTGCCCCACTGGGCCTTGCCATTGACAATCGGGATGCAGTCATAGGCCAGCGAGGCCGCTACACCATCCTCGACGTGGTTGTGCTTGCTCTGCCCGCCGCGCGCATTGGTGACGATCGCGCCGTGAGCCGTGCGGCCCTTGGCGTATTCGGCGTTCTGCTCGACGTTGCTTCTGAAGGTGCAGTAGATCAACAGGTCGATGCCTTCGGAAGCGCACGCATTGATGTGCAGGAGTGCCTTTTCACGGATGTCCTGGCGAAGATCGGCAAGTGCCCGGCTGGCCATGATCAGGCATCCATCACCGCGAAGGCGTTTGACGTGTGCGTTTGAATCTGCCCATCTTGGCCAGGCCGATGAGTGACGCGCATGATGGTTCGCATGTGCTCTATGACCTCAATGGGCAGACTGACTGGTACATCATACTTGAACTGGCCAACGAAAGCATTGTGGCCAATGAAGAAATAGTCATCGGTTACATCATGCGGGCGCTGCACGATCACATTGCGGTGCGTAGACGTATTGGCGGCGTGAGGGTTGGCCGGAGCGGCTGGGATTGGTTTCGCAGGGGTAGTGTTTTTGCTCACAGTATCGGAGGCTATCGGTTGGGTGGGCGTGTCGTAGGGGTTGACAGGCGTAACGTGAACATCGGTTGATTTTTGTTGAATTGCAGGTGTTTTTGGAATACCACGCGACATTTGAAGCTCCTTTGGAATTAAAAAGCCCGATGGGGTGAGCCATCGGGCTATTGGTGAAGATCAACTAGGATCAGAAGTCCTTCAGACAGCCAGTGACAAGCTTCTTGATGTGGGCAACCTGAACGACTTTTGCGGCCTGCATCGTCTTGTAGCCAGCCTTGGAGCGCTGGGCAAGGGGGTCGGAGTCGGACACGGCGGCACGGTGCATACTGGGAGTGACGGCATACGCGCCCTTCAGAGCAACACCAACCCAGGCATCGGCAGCGAAGATGCAGGTGTCGTACAGGTTGACATTCACACCGTCGTCAGACAGCAGGGTAGGCGCAGACGCCACGGCGACACCCGCATTGGCACGCTTGCCTAGGAGGGCGGACGAGATGAAGCGGATGTTCTCGTAATTCCCGAACTCGCCCTGGAACTTCTGCGCGCCGGGGCCGTAATCCGCAACCGGGGTAAAGTTCGCCCCGAGGTTGCCCCGGATAGTGGCTTCCAGGTCGCTGTTAATCACAGCGATGTAGGCCGGCTCGATTGCCTGAGCGCCGTAGTCTGTACCGGCTTTGGCCATCTTGGTGATCGCCTTTCCGTAGTTGGCCTTGATGGAACGCAGGCCAGCCCGCACTTCCTTGGAGGTCAGCGAAGTGGTTACCTGGGCATCGGACGCAACACCGTTGGCGTAGATGACGTTGGCACTGGTATCTGACACGATTGAGGACCAACGCATCAGTTCGATCACCTGGCCGGCATGTTCACCCAGGATACCCATGTACTCGGTGAGTACATCGTCAATGTGCATGTCGTCCACAACGTCGGTAACCCCCACCACGGCACCGTACTGCTGGAGCGTGACGGTGACCGATTCCATTGTCGGGATGGCTTCGGTCGGGGTGACGCCTTCCGCAAGAATAAAGCCTGACGCAGTGGTCGGGATTGGCAACTTGTGGCGGCGGAAGTCCAGCGATTTGGTGCTGTTTGAGGGCATCGGCTTGAGTTGGCCGAACTGCTCCAGTACCATCATTGGGATGGCACGCTGAAGCAGCGTTTCAACCGAATGCACGGTCTGGTTCGTGTTAATTGAGGCATAATCAGTCATGATCTATCCTTTCGTTTATGGAAGAAGTAGTTACTTCCGCCTTTTGTCTGGTGGCCTCATGATTTCCGTATGCGGTCCAATTCCGGGGGGCTTTTGCCTGTCCCGGCGCCATGGAAGAAGCGCGGTTCTGAGTGCATCCCGTAAAGCGGTGCAGTCCAGTGGAACCGCCACTGGTCGGTAAATCAATTGTTACCTGGCGTTCCAGGCGGCTATAAATTCGTCGTCAGGGCTTTGCGCCGGGCGATTCGGGAGCGTGATCGGGGACGAACCGCGCACGGCTGTTGCCGCTTCGCTGTCGTCGTCGCCAGCACCTTCTTCTCCGGTGTTCAGGTGGGACTTGAATTTGGTTAAGAGGGCGATGACTTCCTGGGAAGTCCCGCTATTGATGATCCGATCGCATTCAGCAGGGTCGTCCTGGGTTCTGCACCATTCATTGAATTCTGGTGTTTTTGCGATCTCATAGGCGTCTGCATGGGCCGACATGATGGCTTCCTTGTGGCGACCAATGCGCTCGCTTTTGAGGATTTCAATCACGTCGTCAATGTCGGCGCGCAAAGTCGCCGTTTCTTCTTCGTTGGACGCTGGAAGGCTCTCGCGGATCACTTGGACGATCAGGTCGGCGAACTCAGGACCGAACTGCTCACTCAACTTGGCGAGTGCTTCACCCGGTTCAGATTGCCCAGCGCTGGCCTCACGTGCCGCTATGTCTTCCTCCCGCTTGCGGAGCCGACCTTCCCATGACTTCTCGCGCTGCTTTTCGTCAGGGGTCATCCCTTCTCCCATCATGTCGGTAGCCTCGGCAGCCGGCATGGGTGGCGTCTCTCTGGTGGCGGACGGCTCGTCCATCATGTTTGGAGCCTGCATATCACCATTTGGCATCGGTTCACCATTTGGCATCGGTTCATCAGTGGGCATTTTGTCAACCCGCTTTTCGTAGCGGGCATCAAATGCTTGCTTGTAATCACGTTGATTTTTCATTTGGCATCCCTTCATGAAAGCCAGATAACAAAAAACCCGCAGAAGCGGGCCGGTTTAGTCGGTGCCATCGGCCCCGATGTTAAAAAACGTACCCAGTGGTAGAGCCGGTCGAGATCGCGTCGGTAAGGGCTATCAACTGTTGAGCGCGTAACTGGTTCGCGGCAAGCATAGCGGGGTTGCAGGTTGCCATCCCGATCAATTGCTGCGCGGCCAGTGCGTCAAGCCAGTCAACAACCGACTGCTTTTGATCGCCTGTTAGCGTCGCGTGCAGAGCGGAAAATGCCTTATCCGCAACGCGCGCGGCGGCAGTCGCGTCTATGCTCGCGGTCATCCGGAAATCCTTGATGTTTCGATGCCAGCCTCTTGCCCAATGGCGGGCGACATGGGTTCAGCCGTATCCGGCGTCATGGCCTCTATCTCGGCAGGAGCGGGTTCATCTGCGTTGTCAGCAAGTTGTTCTGGCGGAACTACAGGCTTATCTGGGATAGGCGCATCGGTAGCGCTCTGGTCGATGCCCCATCCGGCTTCTTTCAGGAGCGCATCGCCAACCGGGGCAACCTCCTTGTTGGCGACGATAACGCCAGCCGCCTGCATCGCGGAGTAGGCCGCCTTGACCTTGGCGTCTACCGCCTCTGCAATTGCCTTCTCCGTGTCGGCGGCGATCTTCCCGCTAGACGCCTTCAGGTTCTCGATGGTGGCTTGTAGCTTGTTGAGGTTGGCTTCCATCGTCTTCATTGCGAGTTCCTGCTGCATTTGCATCATCTGTTGCTGCATCTTTGCGCCAGGCGTGGCGGCATCTTCGTCAACTTCAACTTGGGTCTTCGCCAAGGAATCTAGTTCTTGCACTTTGGCCTTCTCGCGCACCAGAATATCCCACTTAATAAACTGGCGCTCTTCCGGCTGGAGGGTGGCACCAAACTGATTCAGCAAGTTGGCTCTCACCTCTTTTGCAACCAGTGAGGCAGCGCCAGTCGCCACAACGGCGTAGTCGCCCTTTATTGCATCATCACGCCCGAACTGCATGTTCCAGTGATACATGGCGGTAATGAAGCTCTTGGTGACTTCATCCCAGTTCGCCACTAGGTCTTTCAAGGCGATATTGGCCTGACCCAATAGCATTGACAGGCCACCCATAGTCCCTGCCGCCCCGTTTGTCGGGTTGTCGCCATACGTAAACTTTGGGATAGCGGTCGTTTCGTCTGCGCTGGTATCGAACAGCCTCTCCATTTCCATCAACTCGCCGATGTGCGAGTCGAAGTTCAGCGGCCGGATGGCCGGGTACTGGAAATCACCGCCGCTACGAGGCCACACACGCAGTGGGTGGATACTGGTGAAATCGGTTCCCTTAGGAAACGCCGGCACGAAAGCCTCAAACTGAGGCCCGGCACAGATCGCCCCATTGTCTAGGATCATGCGACGCGCGCTGTTTATCTGACTCTGGTCATCGCGCATGATTGAAGGGAAGCCGTCACCGAAGATGCTCGTCTCGTCTTTGTCCAGGTAGTACAGATGATAAGGGGTATCCATCCCGTTTATGGGGGATAGAACTGCCTTGACGACTTCGCCGTTTGGTAGCACCCAAACGTTACTGAAAAAGGTTTCCTGCATCCGGTCATTTGGAACATCTACGCCTGCCGCAGCAAGTTCCTCGGCCTTGAGCCAGCCCCACCGCTCATAGACATCGTATTGCCCGGTCTTGAGGTTCGTCAGCCGGCTCTGCTGGTTTCCGACTGCCATCAGGCCCTGCTCGTAGCGCATGAGGCGAATATCACCATCCGGGTTGACGTCAATGTGATTGAGGATAGCAGTCTGCTCAAAACTCTTCCGTTTCGACATCTCGTATAGGGTCGCACGGCTTAGCCGGTGGTGCTCCCATGTGTAGCGGGCATCCTTCAGGTCGGTGACTGACATATCCGGATACCATCGCCAGATGGGGACCTGCGTCACAAACGGGGTCGTGAACGTACGGCCGACCTGGGTGTATTTGCCGTTCGCCCATTTGTAGGACAAATCTGTCTTGCGTTCGACCAGTGGCCCCTTGAGCACCCCAGTGCCGTATAGGTGCCCAGAGTGGAGCACCTCTCGGCAGACTTTTCGATATTTCGTCTCGGCCAGTTGGTCATCAATCCTTACCGCCATCTTCTCGGCGGCTTCTTTGGCAAATCCATTGACCGCCTTCTTCACATCTTCTGGGTCAACCGGACCACCTTGGCTAATCTGTCCGAGTGCATGGATGATCTCACGCTTCTTCGCGGCCGGTATGACGGGCTCTGGCGTGGCGTCAATCGAGTAGTTCCGCTCTCGATTGGCTGGGAAAAGCATGTCGGTCATGCGGGCATCTACGCTCTCTACCTTCACTCTCGTCTTGCGCGCGAAGGCCTTGCTTCCGGTCATGATCGCCTCTTCTTCTGGCTCGTACTGGCCTTTGTATTGGCGCAAATCCGTGAGCCAGCGCTGCTCGGTCTCATCTCGGTATAGCTGCGCCTCAATGAACTCGCCCAAAAGTTGCGTGCCAAGCCCTAGCAGCGGGTTTGCGGATTGCTGCTCGGCGGTCGGGAGCCGGTCATTCCAGGCGCGTAGGTAGGCCTCGTCTGAGCGGGCACGTTCTGCCCGGAAGCGCGACTCCTTATTATCTTCTGTCATTCCATAGCCTCTTGATGACGCGCGCTAGTTCGTGAGCCAGGTAAGAGCATCATCAATATCCCGATCTGGATGCAGGCCGCCGACCGGCTTGTAGCGCGGTGTCGGTGAGAATCTGGTGATCCAACATGTCGTTCTGAGCGCCAGGTATGGCAAAAGTCAGTGCGATGCTGTCGGCCTTGTTTGGCGACTTCACGCCGCGCCTCCGCATATCATCCTTCGATTCCAGCAAAAGCGACCCGCCTCGGTAGCCGTAGCGTACTGACGTCAATTCGGCATGGAGCGCATCGTCGTTTGGGACTGACGCGCCCTTGAGCCATTCCCTCATCTCTCCATACATCCGGGCGCGCAGGTTGTAATAGATGGTGGCAACCAATGGGATGGGCATAACACCATTCGCGGAAGCCGCTCCATCCATGCGCAGGGAGGCATTTACTCCGACTACCACGCCAGCGAACTCGGCCATGCGGGTGAGCACGTCCACCACTCCGGCGCCGATGCCGATCTCGTCCACCGCGATCTGCTCGGGTTTCTCGCCATATGGGGCTAAGCAGTCGCGCACGTAGGCCGCGCCGGTAAAGCTGTCGAGGTTCTGCGCCTCTGCCTGGAACACGATTAAGCGGCCTCTACGGATGGTCACCGCGAACTTGTCGTCGCCGAAGCGTGCCGGGTCCACTCCCACGCGCAGTCCACCAACTGCCTGCACCTGGGTCGGGCCACGAAGCATTGCCTCCTTTACCAAATCCCCGCCGATGAAGGAGTTGACCACGCTCGCTTCGTAGTTACGGTCAATCTCCTGGGCCACGATGGTCGGGTTGTCCGCCTTAGCCACCTGGGCATCGTACCACGCTTGGCTTTTTCTCGGATCATCGCGCCAGTCGAAGACGAACAGCGGCAACTTGCCTCCCTTGGCCTTGCGGTAGAACGGATTCCCGGCTCCGTTAGGCGTCGAAACATGCAGTTTGCAGTTGCTCGTCTGGCTCAGTGCGGCATCCACGGCCTCTGGCCGCTCGATATAGGCGGCCTCATCCAGAAAGTAAACGCTGGTACGTGCGCCACGCCCGATGTTGTCGCCAGCCTCGCCGACGATCTTTGCGCCATTCTCCGGGTTGGTTATGACCATGTAGGGCGCATGCTTCTTGCTGTTCCATCCGGCAGGGCGGAACTCGCGCGGCAAGAGGTCGATGAATGTCCGGACTTTCCAGAATAGCGATTTAGGGTCCCCAAGCTTGTCCACGTACTCCTCTTTGCGGCTGCCGAACCCAACCACGCTTCCTGGGTGGTAGAGGAAAATCCAGACGGCAGCAGCCACAGTCAACCAACTCACGCCCATGTCGCGGCTCTTCTCCGCCACGCCATCCTCTTGCCCTTTCCAGCGCTCTATGATCCAGTCGATGAACTCGACTTGCCGAGGGAACAGCAGGAACGGGACGACTGGGTCGATGCCACGCTCGACCAAGCGCGGGTCGAATGTCGATCCGAACAGGGTGACGAAGTCGCAAGGGTAGTCACGAAAGTGGGACTTCATCCCGCCGATGGCCCCTGGCTCCGCTCGCAACGCCTTCAGCATCCTGATTCTGCGCCGAATGATGACCTCGTAGTCCGGTGCCGTCCAGTCGAAGCCTGCCACAAGCTGCCTGGACAGGTCAGTGATCGGCATTTTCGCCCCAGATACGGGCATAATGTGCAAATTGCACATACCGGCCGCGTGGCACTATGAACAAAACGCCAAGTTTCTCCTGCCTGATAGCCCATTGTGGGCTCACCAAGGCCGACGTGGCGCGCATCTGTGAGGTGGCGCCGTGTACCGTTTCTAGGTGGGGGGACAGCCCGCCCGCAATCGTACTTAGATACCTGGAGCTACACGCGGCCAGCAAATACCTAGTCGACCTTGAGGTAGCTGTGCGGGCGCTGCCGGTGAGACGATGAATGCCATGTAAGCGCATGATTCTGGGCTATCCGAGGCCATCGCTGCACACCCGCCAGGCGTCGCACGCCGGCATCGCGTCTACGTCGCGCGCGTCAGGCGTGTCAGGTCCGGAGATCCCGAAGCTTTCGCGCTCCATAGCTACCAGCTTGGCCCGGGAGTCAACCAGTGCTTTGAATGCTGCTGCTGCTTTGTGGATGTCGATTGGCTCTGCTCCGTCACCCGCGTAAGCGCTTGATGCAACAAGGATTTCGTCGAACAGACGCTCAATTACGGCCGCGCGCTCAACCTGGTCACGGAAGCTCTTCCGATGGCGAATAATTACGCCGGCGGCTACATCCGATGCCTGTTCGACCGCCAATCTGATCGTCTGTGCAGATTTCTGTGCACCCTCTCGTGCCGACTGCTCGATCAACTCCTGCACGTCGATCTCGCTTATTTTGGCCTGGGTGCGGGCCTGGATCGCCTGTGACAAGTCGCGGGTCCATCCGCCGGAGTGCATATGAGCGGTAATTGCGGTCGTGGAGATTGCGTGCTTCTGCGCGATCTGCCGGACAGTGATCTGTCCTGCGCGGTAATCGCGCTCTACCCGCTCCCAGTCGATCCGCTTAGCCATCACATCCTCACGGCGTAGTAAGCAGCACTCGGCTGGATCATGGCGGCATCATGGATGTAGTACGGCCGCGGGAGGCGGGTATAAATCGAAGTGGCGGCAGATTGGCAACGGTGGGTGTCGGGCACCAGACACTGAGTCTGAGCGACCGGTCGCGCGAATTGCTCAGTTAGGACAAGTGGGTAACCGTACATGATCTTATAGTATAGCGTTAAGGATTCTTCCCGGCTCGCAGGGCTGTGCGCCGCCAACATAGCGGATAGTCCGCGCGCTTTCTGGGGACACGGCTTCTCCTGCCCAGGGCGAAGTGCACTGGCTGGTGTCTGTCTCATGTAAATCCTTCGTTGTCCGGCGATGCTGCTCGGCAGATACATCGTCCAGCTAACTCTGATGGAGATCGCTCCGGAGGCCGATCTGCCTGGCGTATATCGTGGGCGCAAGTCCCCTACCCGTCAGTATACGACACTTTTCCTATGTCAAGTGTTTTTTTTACGTGACGGCCCATAAAAACATTTGATTGACATTTCCCTTGACGGCACTCGAATCGCGCGTATAATTCGATCATCGACACCGGGAAGGGTTCCGGTGCCAGCAACCGGAGAACGAAATGACAAACAGCTACACGAAAATGCGGGACGGGTCCTGGGGGATCCGGGTAGCATCAGAATCTGTCAGACCAGCCGGAACGGTCCGGCGCAAAATTGGGAGAAACATCATGGCCCCAATCACAATCACCCTGAATGACGAAAAGTGCGGCATTGCCGCATTGCGCACGGCCATTAAGGCCGCGCTGCTGGTCGCTAACCCTTCCGCAAGGAAGGTTAGAGTTACAGGTCTGAAAACCTGTGGCTTCCGCAAGGAAACCGGCTACGGCAGGCTTTGGGTAACCTGCGACGGCGGCATGGTCGTCGCCTGGCCCGACCACAGTGTCGCCTATAAGATAGGCGACGACCAGTCCACATGGCGAAACTTCGGGGAGCCGAGCGCGACGATGTTCGCGTTTGACTTGGACCTCGTCGCCGAGGTCGCGCTATGACCTCAAGAGAAATCCGTGCCGCCGCCGCTTCGGTGGTGGGTGCCCGTAGCATGGGCATCACCACCGCGGCCTGCGAGGCCGCGCCTGCCCTTCTGGCGCGTGCCGAAGAAACCCTCGAATCCATGCTGGCCCGCGCGGCCGGCATGGGACCGTCGGCCCCCTCGATGTCCGCCGAGGGGCGGTACACCGCCGCCGCGTATGCGGCCGCCGCGTATGCGGCCGCAATAGATGAGCTCCGGGCCGCGCTGGGCCTGGAGACTCACGCGGCTGTCGCGGCCGCCGCCCGCGAGGTGCGCGATCAAGCGGCGCGGGATTCCGCAGAAATCAGCGCGGCGGAAGAGTCCTCCATGCAGGCGGCTATTGATGCCGCCAACCAGGCCGCCCGCACCGCGGCGTGCGATGCCATGTCCAGGCTGGTCGTGGATGGGCGTGGCCGACGTGTGTGTATCACGTCACGGTCCTCGTATTCCGAGGGCCGTATGTCCAGCTTGGGCGGCTGGAATGCAGGTGGCGATGTCATGGCCAGGGGTATGGTCATGACGGCCGAGGATGGCCGGGATGTAACCGGCGAGGTCGTCGCCACGGTCGAGGGCGAGTTCCGCCTGGAGCAGCCCTACTGCCGGTCGTACCCAAACGGCGGCGAGACCTGGCATGGCGGCGGGCTAGTGCCTGTCGCCTCAACGGCCACAAGCGAGTGGCTGCCGGCCGGGTCCCGCGTCCCAGAGTGGCGGAGTGAGTCCCGAGTGGCGGCTGATTGGACTGCCGCCGACCTGGCGCGTGCCGACGACGCCATGATCACCGATCTGGCGGCGATGCCGGAAGCCTGGCTACAGGAGCGGGCTAATCTGGTGGCGGCGTTCGCGGGTGACCCAGACTCCGCCTATGGCGGGCAGAGCGGACGGAAGTATTCCGTCCGCTCCGAATTACGCACGGACCTGGTCGAGTACCAGGCCGCACAACGTGCCGCCGAAGCGGCGAAATCCGCCCGGGTGGCGTCTTCACCGTTCGCGGCGCTGGCCGCACTGAGGGGATCGTTATGAGCATCATCAACCTAACCCAACACCCTGCTACCCACGAGCAGGTCTCGGCAGGCGTATTCGACCTGCCGCCGGGTTTGCG
>Ga0210046_1000253_pt1 | contig 57074 bp, 47 predicted proteins | sample CryGeyCG2114_250_FD_185461 | JGI IMG/M metagenome (GOLD analysis project Ga0210046, IMG submission 185461) | Groundwater microbial communities from aquifer - Crystal Geyser CG18_big_fil_WC_8/21/14_2.50 (SPAdes) (version 2) | ecosystem: Environmental > Aquatic > Deep subsurface > Groundwater ...
TGGGGTAATATATTTGGTGATATAGTTATGGCCTCTGCTATTATTGATAGAATTGTGCATCATGCTTTTATTATCAAAATTATTGGTGAGAGTTTTAGAACTAAAGATTTTTCTAAATCTGCTTAATTCTTTTTTATATTTGATGGTACCTTTTTGGTGAATATTGCCGGCTCTTTTTCGTGAATATTAACACCCAAATTCAAAACTTAGAGGCTCCTTTGAGGTTTTCTAATGCATAGATTGGGGTAAATAAATTATCCGAAAACAACCTCAGAAATATTGTTTCTCCAGAATAAAAAGGGATAAAAAAAGTCGAAATGCCAATTTTTGTTTTAAAACAAAAAACCTTGTCAAATTGACAAGGTTTTTTAGTTGTTAAAAATTAAGCAAAAAATTAAACTCCAAGAGTAGTACCTTCGCCACGTAGATCTTTAACAGCAACAATAACTCTTTCTTTCATTGAAGTTTCACCTTTTTTCAAATATCCACGTGGGTCGTACATTTTTTTATTACCAACATCGCCGTCTATTTTTAGAACGCCGTCATAATTTTTTAACATGTGGTCGGCTAATGGACGTGTAAATGCGTATTGTGTGTCTGTATCAACATTCATTTTTACAACGCCATAATCTAATGTTTCTCTAATTTCTTCAAGTGTCGAACCACTTCCACCATGGAAAACTAAATCGAAAGAAGCAGCTTCGCCATATTTAGCAACAACAGAAGCTTGTCCATCTTTTAATATTGAAGGACGTAATTTTACATTACCTGGTTTGTAAACACCGTGAACATTACCAAAAGTTGCAGCAAACATATAACGCGCACCTTCAACTGCTGAAAGACGTTCGTAAACGTAAATCATATCTTCTGGAGTTGTGTATAATTTTTCTGCTGGAGCGTTTTCGTTGCTTACGCCATCTTCTTCACCGCCAACAACACCTGCTTCAACTTCAAGAATAATTCCAAGTTCTTTACATTCTTTTAAAAGGTCAACAGCTATATCCATATTTTCTACTAATGGAAGTACAGAGCCATCAAACATATGAGATTGAAATAATGGTCCCATTCCTTTTTCCACTCTAGCTCTTGATGCAGCTAATAATGGCTTTAAGAATGAATCAACTTTATTTGCTTGGCAATGGTCAGTGTGCAGTGCAACATTAATATCATATTTATCGGCAACAAGATGAACGTGTTGAGCTATTGAAATTGCTCCAAGTGCAGCATCTTTAAGCGCTTGACCAGAGGCAAACTCGCCACCGCCTGTACTTACTTGAATAATTCCATCTGATTTTGTTTCAGCTAAAGCTTGAAGAACAGCATTTGCTGAAGATTCTGAAACAACATTAATTGCTGGATATGCAAATTTGTTTTTCTTTGCGTTATCAAGCATTTCACAATATTTTTCGTGTGATACTACTGGCATGTTTATCTCCTTTAATAATTAAATGTTTAATTTATTTTATAGAACAAAAATAATGAAATAAGCATGGTTCTACAATGTAGAAATACATTCATGAAGCGTAATATTAAACTTAGGTTATAGATATTCAAAAAATTTACATTTATTAACCAAGGTTTTCTTGCTAATTTTTTTCTGTTTTGTCCTTGTTTTGGTTGACTTTTTTATTCTTTTTGAGTCAACCTATTTCAGGACTCTACAAAGTGTAATTATTCAAATTAAGGGGTTTTTGTTGATTTGGTACTGTATTATTTTTACAATTTAAAAAAAAGAGGCACTAAAATGATTTACATTTTAATGGAGAAACATTCATTTTATTTTAGTTAATTGATTATTTTATATGATATAAATATGTTTTGTAATTGCAGAGTCAGAGGATATTAAGATGAAGTGTGAAGTTCAAATTAAAGATAGTAAAATATTTGCACCGCTTAAAGATAAGTGGTTTATGTTAAAACCTGAAGAAGAGGTAAGGCAAAAATATATCTGCCGTTTAATTAATCATTATGGTTTTTGAGTTGAGCAAATGTCCCAAGAGGAAAAAGTGAATAATGCTCAAAGAGGACAAGGGCGGGCAATGGCTGATATCGTAATTTGGAAAACTAAAGAAGACAAACTTAAAGAAAATAGTCCATCAATAGTTATTGAATGTAAAGCGGAACATTTAACAATAAGAGAAGAAGATTTTTTTCAAGGCTATAACTATGCTTCATGGGCTGGTGCTGATTTTTTTGTAACAACAAATCTAAAAGAAACAAAAGTTTTCAAAGTACAAAAAGGAAAAATACCCAAAAGACTTGATGAAATTGTCGATATTCCTGATGCTAAAATAATTGATGACAAGAAAAAAGTAAGTGAATTACTAAAGCAAACAAAAGCATTTACAAGAGATGAATTTTCAAAACTACTTTTCAAATGTCATAATATTATTAGGAATAACGACAAACTTTCACCTGAAGCGGCTTTTGATGAAATTAGCAAAATTTTGTTTATTAAAATTAGATATGAACGAACAAATGACGGTACTCAAATATTTTCTATCGAAGAATTTAATAAAGCACGAGATAGTTATGAAAAATATAAGCATAAAGATGGTTTAGACTTTTATCAATTATTATTTGAGCAAACAAAGGAAGATTTTAAAGGGGATGATCTATTTGAGAGCCACGAAAAAATAAATATTAAACCAGGCAGCTTTGAGGCAATTGTAAAAGAATTACAAAAATATAACCTTTCTACAACATCTGATGACGTAAAAGGAATTGCCTTTGAAAAATTCCTCGGTAGAACTTTTAGGGGTGAGTTGGGACAATTTTTTACACCCAGACCTATTGTTGACTTTATGGTTGAAATTCTTGACCCCGAAGAAGGGGAAATAATTTGTGATCCTGCATGTGGCAGTGGGGGGTTTTTAATAAAAGCTTTTGAATATGTGAGAACAAAAATTGAAGACGAAATTCAAATAGAAAAAGAAAAGATAAAGAAAAAGTTTTATAATGATGAATATATAAAACTTTCAGAGATTGACAAAGCTAAAATAGATAAGAAAGTTAACAAACTATTCAACAACCTAAATTCTGAATTGGATATTTATAATGAAAGAAGCAGATTAAGAGAACTTTCATATGATTGTATTTTTGGTACTGACGCAAACCCCAGAATGTCCCGTACAGCAAAAATGAATATGATTATGCACGGCGATGGTCATGGTGGTGTGCATCATAATGATGGATTACTTAATGTTAACGGAATTTTTGAAAATCGTTTTGACATAATTTTAACAAATCCTCCATTTGGTTCTAGAGTTGAAAAATCATCCAAAATAACAGAAGCCGATAAATTTACAGACCAAGTAAGAATTAAAAAATATCAGAAAAGATATGGAGCTGCATATGACAAAGCAATGGAACAAGTTACTGGAAATATTGGGAAATCCATTTTAAGTCTATATGATACTGGTGAAATGAGTGCTTTAACTGAAGTTCTATTTATTGAAAGAAGTTTAAACTTGTTAAAACATGGTGGTAGGATGGGAATTGTTTTACCTGAAGGAGTTTTAAACAATAGTAACTTGCAAAAGATACGTGACTATGTAGAAAGTAAAGCAAAAATTCTTTTAATAACTTCAATACCGCAAGATGTTTTTATTGCTTCTGGCGCAACCGTAAAACCAAGTTTACTGTTTTTTAAAAAATTTACGGAGGATGAAGTAACTATATATACAAATATAGTTGAGGACACACAAAATGAAATAAATGTAAAATATGAAAAAGAGTTAAATGCAATTAAGATAAAACTTGAATTAAAAGGAAAAGATAGACTAGACAAAGAGACGATTACAGACCTTAAGAAACAATTGAAAACTTTAGAACTGAAGTTAGAAGTAGAAACTAAGGCTAAAATTAAAGAGAAATTCGATTATGAAATACCTATTGCAGAAGTCGAAAAAGCTGGAATTAGTACAACTGGGACAGAAATTGAAAATGAGTTAATACCTTTAAGCAAAGAGTACTCAAAATATCGCGTAAAGAACCAATTATGGAAAAATGTATTTGACTCAATTACTTATAATATTTCTGATGAAGAAAAACTATTACGCATATCAAAAGTAAGTGAACCAGTAGAGATTTATGGATAAGATAAATACAATTCAAAAATCTTATATTAAATATATTCCATATTCTGGGCTAGGTAAATGGTATGTAAGTTATTATTTAAATCCTTACATAATAGAAAGTCAGTACCCTTTGATATCATTAAAAGAAGTAATTGAACCACTACAAGAAAGAATTAAAAAGGATGACTATACTGGTGAATTACAAGTTGTAAGCAAAATTAGTTTTAACGATGGAAGAATTCATTTGAGAAATGAAAATAAAACGGGAATGGATTTATATGTAATGCCAGTAAACCAGTTATTAGTTTCAAAAATTAATTTTCATCAGGGGGCAGTTGCAATTAATGAGAAGTCAAAATTAGTTTGTTCAACCCATTATCAACCATACAAAATAAAACATAAAAGAATAAATGGAAAATATCTTGTAAGAGTATTAAGAAGTGATGGTTTTTTAAATTTCATTAAGTACTTAAGAGCCGATGGAATTAAGAATGAAGCTACTTATGAATTTATTGGACAATTGAAAATTCCTCTACCTCAACTAGCAGAACAAATTAGATTAGTTAATTCTTATAACAAAAGAATAATGCTTGCCGAAAAGCAAGAAAGAGAAGCAAATCAAATTGAGAAAAATATTGAGAATTATCTTTTGGATACTTTAGGGATAAAGAAATTAGATAAGAAAGAAAGTAAAAAAGGGTTGCAATTTGTAAGGTTTAATATTATTGAAAGGTGGGCTGTTGATTTTCTAAATAAAGAAGCACTTATTTCAGCGTTATTAAAGGGAAAATATAAAATTATTAAATTGCGAGAATTTATAAATTTGTATCAATATGGTCTTTCTGAAAAATCATCAAAAGAAATTGTCGGTATTCCAATGCTAAGGATGAATAACATTAATAATTCCAGACTTTCTATTGAAAAATTAAAGTACATTTCTATTAGTGAGGATGAAGAAGAAAAGTATCGTCTTAATAAAGGCGATTTGTTGTTTAACAGAACAAACAGTAAAGAACTTGTTGGTAAAACTGCAGTATTCAATGAAAATGAGGATTATACTTTTGCTTCCTATTTGATTCGTGTAGTAGTTGATAAAGAAAAAGCGAATGTTAATTATATAAATTATCTATTTAATTCACCTTTGCTCCAGTATCAAAAAGATATGGTAAGTCGTCAAATAACAGGTCAAGCAAATATCAATGCTCAAGAAATGCAAGAATTTTTATTTCCATTACCACCATTGCATATTCAAAATGAAATTGCTAATAACATCGATAATATGAATGGTAAAATAAATACTCTTAGACTGCAAGCAAAAGAAAACCGAGAATTAGCAATTGAAGAATTTGAAAAGGAGATATTTCAATGAAAATAAAAGAATTGTGGATAGAGAAATATAAAATACTAGAAAAATTCAAGATTACTTTTGATAGTCAATTGACAGTAATGATTGGAGAAAATGGGGCTGGAAAATCAACTATTATTGAGATAATAGCAAAAATATTCTACGATTTGTATTTACATTTTGTTCTTGGTAAGGGTTCTAAACCTGAAGATGATTTTAAATTACGATATGATATTGAGTACGAAAAGGTAGTATATGAAGTTTATATAACCGCAAATAAAAAAACAAAAGAATATTATGAAGTGAATATTGCTGGCGATGGAAAAGCATCAAAAAAATTCTCTAAAGCAGAAATAAACAACCATTTTATAAATGGATACAAGAATATACTTCCACAAAATGTTGTTATGTATTACGCGGGTATATCAGAAATATTACTAAATAGGTTTAAAGAATTTCAGAAAGAATTTATTCTAGATTCTTTAGATGGGGAAATCAAAATTGAACAACCGTTTTTCTATTTTCAACCCCAAAACTTATCAACTATACTTATTGGATTATTGAGTTATCAGTATGGGGGAATTCCAGGGACACTGAAAAAACAATTTGGAATTTCAGAATTTAAGGAAATTACGATTACAATAAAAAAACCCAATTGGGCAAAATCACCTTCTTCGGATAATTTTTGGGGTAGTCTTGGTGATTTAAAAGTTTTTTTAGGGAAATTAAGAGAGGCTTGTAATAAGGAAATTGTTGTTGAAAATGGAGCAAGTTTTATTTTTACAACAAAAGAAGAACTTGAAGAGGTCTGGAGTTTTTATGGCGAAGAAAAACACATATTCAAATATCTTAATATTTTACAAGCAAATGACTTAATTGAAAATATTGAGATTATTTTGCTTCACAAGAAAAAAGAAATATCTTTTGAAAGATTAAGTGAGGGTGAAAAACAATTTTTAATATTATATGGTTTAAAGGAATTACTAATTACTGATAATTCAATATTTTTATTAGATGAGCCTGATACTTATCTGCACCCTGCATGGCAAAGAGATTTCGTTAAATCTTTAATTGATATGGAGGATACAAAAACTAATTACTTGATTACTTCGCATTCACCAAATATAATTTCAGGGTTGAAAAGAGAACAACTTAGAATTTTAGAAAACATAGAAAACAAAACCAATATACGCGATTTTTCGTTTAATCCTTATGGTCAACCTGTAGATAGAATTTTAATAGATTATTTTGATCTTAAGGGTTTGAGGTATATAGATGTTGAAAAGGAAATTACTGAATTACAGGAAATGCTTACTCTTGACAAATTCAATTTAGAAGAATTTACATCTCTTTATACTAAGCTGGAAAAATTAATAGGCAAAGATGATATAGATTTACTCTCAATAAAACTTGAAAAACTTAGAAGAGCGAACTTAAATGAGAAAAATTAGTAAGGGAAGACACTCAACTTTATTCGATACTTTTATAACAATATATGCACCTACGGTATGGGAAGATATACACGAAATAGGTGTACCCAAAGATGCACATGAAGACACTAAATTACAAATATTAATCGATGAACAAAATCAACTATGTGGATATACTGAAATTTATATTAATGAAATTGAAGAATGCCACATTGATCATTATAAAAAAAGAAGCATGTTTCCTGAATTAACATTTGAATGGGATAATCTAATTGTTGCAAGAAAAGATAGTTTGTTCGGAGCCAATTACAAAGACCATCAATCAGGCATCGGTATAAATGATTATTTTTATATTTTGAATCCTGTGACTGATAAAGTTGAGAATTATTTTGAATATACTCCTTGGGGTGAGATAATACCTAAACCAGATTTATCTGAAGTTGAAAAAGAAAAAGCAATAAAGACAAAAGATGTTTTTAACTTGAATCATCGCTCATTAAAGGACAGAAGAAAAAATATTATTAGACTTATTAATGATTACGCTACATTGGGAAATCTTGATATTTATTCTGCTCTGGAATCGTCTGGGTTCACAAGTGTTAAAAACCAATTGTTAACATAAAAAAGGAGTATTTTAAAACAGAAAGACAGAAACAAACAAGTCTCTGCTTTTTGATTAGATATAAAAATTATAATGATAATTTATTCAACCTAAATAAAGCGATAAACTAAATTTTTAACTACTAAGCAGTAATTTTATAAGGATAATTTCTATGGGAAAGAAAAAAGGTGGAAAACCAACAATGCAATCAACTGAAAAATTATTAGCTAAACTAACCAAAGAATTAGGAAAACAAAATTTTATAACAGAGGATGACCTAAACAAATTCATGGAAGAAAATATAATTGGTAATGAATTAGATTTCGATGAAGAGGAGCAACTAACTAATTCTCAAAAAGCCCAAGAATTAGTTTGGGATGCTTGGGAATTAGAAGAGCCTGAAGATAGAGTTGAACTTGCTTTAAAAGCACTTCAGTTAGATGATAACTGCGCAGATGCATATAATTTATTAGCTGTGGATAAAGCAAAAAGCTATTTGGAAACTCTAAACTATTATTTAAAAGCAATTGAAGCAGGCAAAAAAACTCTTGGAAAAGATTTTGCAAAATTTAAAGGAGCCTTTTGGGGTTTTCATGAAACACGACCATATATGAGAGCAATGGACGGGCTTGCCTATACATTTTTGCAAAGTGATCAAATTGAAAAAGCTATTGATACTTGGAAAGAAATGTTAGTGCTAAACCCTAACGATAATCAGGGCGTAAGATACAACTTAATTACAGTTATGCTATCAGTAAGGAAATATAAAGATGTTGAAAAATTAATTAGTGATTTTAAAGACGATGCTTCGGCAACTTGGTTATATTCAAAAGCGTACTTGTTTTTTAATCAGAATGACAAAAAACCACTAGCAACAAAAGCTTTGGTAAAAGCCATGAAGTTTAATCCATATGTTCCTCTCTTTATTTTCGGTTTAAAAGAGATGCCTGAGGAGTTACCTGAATATATAGGCTTTGGTGATGAAAATGAAGCAATAGAATATGTGAATTCTGCAGTCTATTTATGGGGTACAAACAAAAAAGCGTTTATGTGGCTTGTAGATACTCATAAAAAAAATGTTGAAGAATTAGATGCTATTATTGAAAAAAAAGAAGGTAAAAGAAAAAATATATAATTTATTGATTACACTCTCCATCCAGAATATCAAGAAACACTTAAACCCGCCAAGGTTTCAACAGAATTATTGAGCTGTAGAAACCCAAACAACAATATTTTGTTCAGGATATTACCTGAATAATGTTTTGAATAATTCAGGCAATAACCTTATATTTACAATTAATATTTAAGGATATAACCTGATGAATCAAAAGAATAATTTGCAAATTAAACAATTAGATAAAAAGTTATCTAAGATGAACGAGCTAAAAGAAATAGCAGTTCCACAAAAGGGTTGGCTTTATGCTGTGCGTAATACTCTTAATATGTCGCTTAAACAATTTGGAAATAGATTAAATATAACGCCACAAAGTGCAAAAGAGATTGAGGAAAGAGAGATTAATAGAAACATTACACTTAAAAATTTAGCCGATGCGGCAAATGCTCTTGATATGCAACTGGTCTATGGATTAGTTCCAAAAGGCTCTTCAATAGAATCAATAATAGAAAAAAATGCTAAGCGAGTAGCTCGTGAAATAGTAATGAGAACATCTCATACAATGAGCTTAGAAGATCAAGAAAATCTTCCAGATAGAATTTCAATAGCAATTGAAGAAAAAGCAAATCATATAAAAAATGAATTACCAAGGTATTTATGGGATTAGAAATTGAATATCTACCAGGACAAACCCCGCTTGACCATGATGAGCTTGAAGGATTAAAAATTCCAACCATTACCACTCGTGGTGAGCTGGATGAATTTGAGCAGCAAAATATTGAACATGCTGTTGAGTGGACACTTAAAAACAAATTCAAAGCTGATAAGATTTTGACAGTTGAATTTATTAAGACTTTGCATAAAAGAATGCTTGGTGAAGTATGGCGTTGGGCTGGCGAATTTAGAACTACAAATAAAAACCTTGGTGTTGATAAATTTGAAATTCCCATCGAGCTAAGAAATCTAATTGATGATACAAAATACTGGATAGAAAAAAGTGTTTTTAAACCTGATGAAATTGCTATTAGATTTAGCCACAGAATTGTGAAGATTCATCCTTTTCCAAATGGCAATGGAAGGCATTCAAGACTAATTGGAGATATTTTAGCTAACCACGTTTTTAGCCACGATGTCTTTTCTTGGGGTGGAGAAAACCTTGAAACTAAAGGTGAAGCACGAGCATTGTATTTACAAGCTCTTCACGAAGCGGATAAGAATAACTACACTAAATTAATACACTTTGCAAGACAATAAACGTGAACAAAAAAAAGCACCGTTTTTAGGCGGTGCTTTAAATTGAGAATAATGTTAAGAATAGAATTTCTATTTTGTTGAGAAAAGAGAATCCTCCAAACCAGTGTTTGTTTTCAATGATGTGACTTCCAACTCCATTGATTGTGGACCAACTGATTGCGTAATTTTAAACGGAAACTTAATACCATCAACTTCTTTGTAATCATTATATAAACTACTTTGAGTCATAACTCCTTGAGGTAATTTTAGACTTTTACTTTCCTTTACTAACAATCCAGAAGTTTTACTGTAATAATGTGTCCAAACATCTTTATTTGGCAAAGTAAGATTTACAATATAAACATCCTCGCCATCTACTTTGTCTGTACCAGCTAGTTTGGCATTTATCCCAGCAGCGCTATAATTAAGGAATAAATTTAGAGTAGCTTCCATTTTCATGTTTTCTAAATAATCGCCTTCCAATATTTGTTCTTTGCCCATTGCAGCAACTTTACCAACCACACCGTCATAAACTGATTTTTGTTTCATCATTCCTGCATCCATGGTTTGTAAATACTTGTTTGGAGCTTTATTGAAAATTTCCAATTTTATTTCCATTCCTTGAACTTTGGAAGTAATTAAAGTGGTTTTGTCTTTAATCTTTTCTACTTTTTCTCTACCACCAATTGCCGAAATATAATTTTCAATAATTGATTTTGCTGTTACACCTTCTTCAGCTTTATTTGCAGAAGGATCATATTCATTTCCGTAAGTATCATAAAAACTGACTTTATTATCACCGCTTAATTTCACTAATCCTTCAAGAACGTCATCTCCTTTTCCAACAATTAAAATGTGAGCATTTTCTGGATTAACATATTTTTGAGCAGATTCATGTATATCGTTGACTGTAACTGAATTAAGTTTCTTCAAATAATTTTGATAATAATCAGATGGTAAATTGTATCGAGCAATATTTAATGCAAAGCCAGCAACAGTCTGTGAGCTTTCTAACGCTCGTGAGAAACTTCCAGTAAGAAAATTTTTTGCTGCTTGTAATTTTTCTTCTGAAACTTTTTCATTCCTAAATTTTTTCATTACATCTAAAAATGTAATTATTACGCTATCTGTTACCTCATTTCTAGCGTCGCAGGCAGAAGTAAAGTTTCCTACCAACTTATCACCAGTAATTGAGGAGTAAGCTCCATAAGTATATCCTTTTTCTTCTCGCAATACTTGGAAAAACTCACCAGATACTCCTCCTCCAAGAAGATAATTCATAACAGATGCTTTAATTGCGTCATCTCCAAATTTATCCAAGCTAATTGGATATGTTATATTTACTACTGATTGAACAGCATTAGCTCTATCAACAAAAGCTATTTTATTATTGGCGGGTGCTGAAACATCAGTATAAGTAAATGTTGGCACTTCCTTAGCTGTCCACTCACTAAAATATTTTTTCACTAATTCTTCAGCATCATCTTTTGTTATATCACCCACTATGGCAAGAAAAGCAATGTTAGGATGAAAATAGGTGTTGTAATATTCTTTACACATTTCTGCTGTAATGTTTGCAACTGTTTCTTCTGTTTGAATTTCTCCGTAGGGATGATCTTTTCCATAAAGCAAAACTTTACGAACGTTTGACGCAATTGCTGAAGGTTGTTCTTTAGCAGCTTTAAGTCCAGAAATAGTTTGCTTTTTTATCTTTTCAAGTTCTTCTTCCTTAAATGAAGGATGAAGTAAAACATCTGACATTAATGCTAACAGTTTATCAGTATGTTTGCTTAATGATGAACCATAGATTCCAGTTGATGATGTAGAGATATCTGCTCCAATAAAATCAATGGCTTCATCAAGTTCATCTTTTGTTTTGTTTTCGGTTCCAGCACGTAATAATTCTCCAGCAATAGAGATATAACCTGTATTCTCATTTTCCATAATTGCTTCTCTATGAAGTTGCAGAGAAACGGTTACACGTGGAAGCTTATCATTTTCAACTACGAAGACTTGCAATCCGTTATCCAATGTAAATGATTCATATTCACCAATTTTAATTTCTGGGGCTGGACCTGGTTTAGGTTTTTGTGTTCTATCCAGTTGAGCAAAAAGCAGAACAGATGTTAATAGAACAAAGCTTATCGTTTTTCTTATCATTTTAAAATCTCCAAATTTTTATTAATCAAACATATGAGAAAGTACTATTTTTTTTCTGCTTTGGGCAAGTAATATAAAGCGACTCTTGTATTACTATCCAAATATTCATTTGCTACACGTTTAATATCTTCACGAGTAACTGCCATGTAATTTTCTAACTCATTATTAATTTGATTTGTATTTCCATAATAAACATAATAGTTTGATAAGCTTCCGGCTATACCAGCAACGGTTGAAAACCCACCAACAATTCTACTTTCTATTTGGTTTTGAAGCTTTTGAAATTCATTTTCAGAAATTAATTCGGCTTGAACTTTGTCAATTTCATCTTGAAGTGATTTTTCAACATCATCTATTCCAACTCCAACATTTGCAATTGAATAAACAATAAACTGTCCTGAGTCTTCCAAAGCAAATGGAATTGAGCTTGCAAAAACAGATTTTTGCTCTTTGTCAACCAACCTTTTAGGTATGCGTGCACTAGGACCACCAGAAAGAAGTGTGGTTAACATATCTATTGCATATGAATCCTTATCCGTTTGTTTAGGAATTGGGTACGACAATAAAACCATTGGAAGTTGAATATTATCATAAACAGTATCTCTTACTTCCTCAGTTTTCTTTGGTTCAACAATATCAGGGAAAGTAATTTCTTGTTCACCTTTAGGTATATCGGCAAAATATTTTTCAATCATATCTTTTGCGTCATCAATATCAATATCGCCAGCAATTGTTAAAACTGCATTATTTGGTACATAATAGTGCTTATAGAAATTCATAAATTCATCAATGGTTGCCATGTCAATATATTGAGCAGAACCAATGGGAGTCCAGTTATAAGGGTGTTTTGTGTAAGCTCGTTTAAACGTTTCTTCAAGAAGACTTCCGTAAGGTTGGTTATCTAGTCTCATTTTTCTTTCTTCTTTTACAACTTTACGTTGTGTTTCAACACCAGTAGAATCAACTAAAAGATGTAACATTCTTTCAGATTCCATCCACAACCCAAGCTCTAATTGATTTGAAGGAAAAATTTCATAATAGTACGTGCGGTCAAAATTAGTTGTTGCATTATTTGTTCCGCCATTACTAGAAACAATTTTGTGATAATCTCCGGTTGGAATGTTCTCGGTTCCTTCAAACATTAGATGTTCAAAAAAATGTGCAAACCCAGTTCTATCCGATTGCTCATTTTTAGAGCCAACGTGATAGAAAACAGTTACTGCAACAATGGGTGTTGAATCATCTTGGTGGAGTATTACATGAAGTCCGTTATCTAAGTTATACTCAACAAAATCTATTTTCTTTTGAGCAACTAGAATAAAGTTTGTAACAAGGAATAGCACGATAACTTTTTTAATCATTATTAACCTCTATTAAATATGAAATGTTAAAACAAAATTATATAAATTTTTATTAACTAGAGAGTTTTTTTTGAATAAAATAATTGTGCGGATTATTTGGCGTAAACCCGCGACAAAAAAAATAAAAAGTTGTAGTTGGTAGAGTTTTTATTTATTAAGTGTTTTGTGTGAAAACAAATCGGCATTTTTGTCGCAAAAGTTTTTGCAATGAGTATTATTCCGAAAAAGTTATTTAAACGATTACAATTTCACATTTTAGTAAAGGAGCAGTTTATTATAGCAAAAAGTACTTGCTAACATTATATGTTAAAAAAGCCATTATCCAAGCAACAGTCATTGTATAAGTTGCGTAAAAAGCAGTCCATTTCCACTCACCTGCTTCTTTGTGGAACACAATTGTAGCAGCAGCACACGGAATATAAAGAAGTACAAAAACCATTAAGGCTAATGCCACAGCTTGATTATAGTTTGGATTTGCCAAGAGTCTCTCTCGTAACTCGTGCGAATTTTCGTCAACATCACCAAGCGAGTATAGTGTACCCATAGTAGAAACAACAATTTCTTTTGCAGCTATGCCCGAAATAAGAGCAATTCCTAATTTCCAATCAAATCCAAGTGGAGCAACAACTGGGGTTATAAGCTTTCCTAATTTCCCAGCAAACGAGTATTCAAGTTGCCTTGTACCTTCTTGATTATCCAAATCTTTAAGTATTACACTTTTTTCAATTTCGTTATAGTTAACGGAATTTGTAACATCATTTTTGATTTGTGAATATTCATTTGCTATTTCATCGCTTTTAGGATAATTGCTTGCAACCCAAATAAGAATAGATGCAGTTAAAATAATTGTTCCAGCTTTTCGTAAATAAAGTGATGCTTTTTGCCACATTTGCAACATTAAAATTTTAAAAGACGGCATTCTATATGGTGGAAGTTCCATTACAAATGGCTCAGATTCACCCTTAAAAACAGCAGTTTTAAGTAAACGGGCAGTTATTAAGGCAATTGCAATTCCCAGCATATAAATTCCAAAAAGTGCATTTCCTGCATGTGCAGCCCCAAAAAAAGTTCCTGCTATTAAAATATATACAGGAAATTTTGCACTGCAACTCATAAATGGAATTATAAGAAGAGTTGTAATTCTATCGCTTTTGTTACGTAAAGTACGTGTTGCCATAAAAGCTGGAACAGAACAGCCAAAACCTGTAATCATTGGAATAAATGATTTTCCGTGCAAACCAAATTTGTGCATCACTTTATCAATTACAAATGCAGCTCGCGCCATGTAACCGGTTCCTTCCAAAAAAGAAAGGGAAAAGAATAAAATCATAATATTGGGGAGAAAAACCAAAACGCCACCAACACCTGCAATAATTCCATCCACTATAATAGATCGAGTGTTTGGTTCTGCAATTATTACAGATACTGTTTTACCAAGCCATGCAAAAAAAGATTCAATCCAATTCATTGGCATTTCACCAAGAGTGAATGTTAGCTGAAAAATTCCCCACATAAAAAATATAAATAGTGGAAGCCCAGTTATTCTATTAATTAAAATGGAATCAATTATTTCAGAATTGCTCTTTTTCTTTTTGGCAGGGTATTTAACTGTTTCCTTTATTGCTCCACGTATTAATGCATGTCTTTCTTCTTTTAACATTAATTCTGGATCGCTTTCAAATTTACGAGTAATTTCTTTAATAGCATCGGTTAAAATTTTATTAATTTTAATCCAAACTGGATATTCGCGCACAATTTTGTAAACATCCTTATCGTTCACCAATAATTTTATTGCAATCCAACGTGGGTAATATTTTTGTGAGAGATCAGAATCTTTGGAAATAACAGAAATTAATTGCTCAATATATTCTTCCATTGTTTGAGAAAAGGCAAGTTTGTTTTTCTTAATGGAAATTTTTTGAGTAAAAAGTTCAACGATGTGATTAAGTAACTCTTCAACTCCAAGACCTGTAACAGCCGATGTTGGAATAAAATGAGTTCCAAGCAATTTTTCCAATTGCTCTATATCAATTATTGTTTCTTGCTTTTCTAACTCGTCATACATATTTAAAGCAACAAGCAGATTAGCTTGAATATCAATTAGTTGAGTTGTTAAATATAAATTTCTCTCTAAATTTGTGGAATCAACAACATTCACAACTATATCTGGATTTCCATCTAAAATATATTCGCGGGTAATTACTTCTTCGGGGGAATAAGTGGTTAAACTATAGGTGCCAGGTAAATCAATAATTTTTATTTCAAATCCATTGTACGAAACGGTTCCTTCATATTTTTCAACCGTAACACCCGAAAAATTACCAACTTTTTGATTTGCTCCAACCAATTTATTAAAAAGTGAAGTTTTGCCACTGTTGGGATTTCCTACTAAAGCAACTAATATTTCTTTTTTTTGCATATAAACTTTATTTTTGTGTTAGAAGCATAACAAATGAGAAGAAAAAACTAACCTCTACCTTTAAAAATACTCCAACGTTTTATGTTATGTCTATCGCTCTTATCTAGTTCAACAATTTTCACAAATATTCCTTTTGCTTCTGCAATTCGAAGTGAAAGATTAAAACCATTAATCAAGATTTCTATTGGGTCACCTAAAGGGGCAACACGTATAACTTTAACTTTAACTCCTTTAACCAACCCCATATCAAGAAGTCGGAAACGAATATCACCTTTTGCACCCATTTTTGTAACTTCTACTAAATCGCCAACCTTTACTTGGTTTAAAGTTATAATTAGCTCTTCGGTGCATTCCAATAAAATTTTTGAAGCAAGTTCACGTCCTAATTTTACTTCAATATCATTGTGTTTAACTATTACTTTCCCGTGACCATTTTCTTTTGATTTAAAGAAAATTTTATCGCCAATTTTTAACCCAAACGATTCCAAATTATTAATAGCACCTAAGCCACCAGCAATTTCTACAATGCTCGATTCATAATTGGCTGGGCAATATGTTAATCTTGTTAAATTCACTATTTAAACTTAATCTTAATAAGGACTAAAAGCAATTTTTCTGTTAATTTAAAATAACTTTAATGCTTCTTGATAATTATGTTAAATCAACTTATTTTTAGGCGTTAAACTAAGTCTGTTACATTACTTTTAAAATTGAGTTTATTAATAGTGTTGCAAAATTTTCTACTAGTTTGAAAACGGGAAAGATTCCAAAAAAGTTATACTCAAAATAAAGTATATTCCAAATAAATTAATTATGTACAAAAGCCAAAACAAAATTCTGTTTGTATTATTTTTTAGTGTGGTGCTAACTACATCTTTTTTTGCATATTCATTTCAAGACGAAGACAAAAGACTTTCCAAATTTAATAACCTCCCAACAATTGAAAAAATTGATTCACTAAACAATTATGCAACCAATTTAAAGGGATCAAATACTGACTTACGAATTGAATTAGGTCGTAAATGCTATACTTTATCTCAACAAGAAAATTATGAATTAGGATTAATTAAAGCGCAATTTAATATTGGTGCTGGATTTTTCCACTCTTTACAGCGCGATTCTGCATTAACCTATTACCGAAAATCTTTTGAACTTTCAAAAAAAAGCAAAAATACTCTTTGGGTAATGAACCTTTCTATTAATTTGGGGCAAACTTTTTCTGAAAAATATAAGTTTGATTCAGCAATGGTTTATTATAATCTTGGGATTGATAATGCTGAAATACTAAAGGATTCTGCTTCTCTTGGTTATTTAATTAACTCAGTTGGCTTTGTTTACTGGAAAAAAGGCGATTTCAATTTCGCCTTAGAAAATTATAAAAAAAGTTTAAAAATACTTGAACGTGTTGGAGATGACAAACAAGTTGCTGCTTCGTTAAACAATATTGCAACTTCATATTTTCAATTAGGAAATTACAAACTTGCTCTTGAATACTTTATAAAATCATCCGAATTAAGAAAAAAATATTCACCTACAACTTCCCCAATAATTTTAACAAGCATTGGGTTAATATATCTTGAGTTAGATGACACAACGCTTTCGCATAACTATTTTAGTGAAGCATTAATAAATGCCGAAACAACTAATAGCATTCTTGGAAAAGCATATGCTAATTTAGGTTTGGGAGATTTATGCTTAAAGCAAAACAAGTACAATTTAGCCATTAAACATTATAATAAATCAAAAGAATTTTATACCGAATTAAATGATCAAAATGGAATTGCTAAATTATTAAATAACATTGGATTAGTTTATCTAAAAGAAAACGAGATTAAAATTGCTGAAAAATATTTTTTATCAGCTTATAAAACAAGTAAGCAAAAAGAATTAGCTCAATCGGAAGTAGAATCGTTTGCTAATTATGCCAATATTCAAATATTAAATGGTCAATATATTTTAGCAAAAAATAATCTTGAAAAAATTTACAAACAAGCCCAAAAAGGGAATTTTGTTACCAGCAGACTTAAAATATTAAATTTGCAAGGGTTATTATATGAAAAAGCTAAGGATTTTAAGTCCGCTTTATATTTCAATAAATTATACAACAATTTAAAAGACAGTTTATTTAACGAAAAAAGTCTTAGAATTATTTCTGAAATAAAGGAAAAGCACGAAGCCGATAAAAAAGAGAAAGAAAATGTTGCCTTACAGTACGAAAATAAAATTCAAAAACTTGATTTAAATAACCAGGAAAAAGAAAAACAATATATTACCATTATTGTAGTCTTTCTCTTTTTAGTGATTGCATATTTAATTTATCAAAATTCGTTACGAAAGAAGCGAAATGCTTCATTACTGGCTGCAAAAAATGAGGTTGAAAAAATAAATGAGAAATTAAATAAAACAAATAAATTACTTCAAAATTTAATTTCCACAAAAGACAAATTCTTTTCTATAATTGCACACGATTTGAAAAATCCGTTTGGAACTCTTTTGGGTGCCACACAAATACTTAAAATGGATGACGAATTAAGTGAAGAGGATAAAAAAGAACTTATTGAAATTATAGCTAACGATTCCGAAAGGCTTTATTCCTTACTCGAAAATTTACTGTTTTGGGCAAGTTCGCAGACTGGCAAATTAAAAGCAAAGAAAACAAATGTCCAAATTAACTCATTAATTTTAGATGTAGTTACATTGCTTAAATCCAATGCAAAAAATAAAAATATTAGCTTAAATATAGATGTTCCCAAAAATTTAATTGTTGTTTTTGATGAATTTATGTTCAGTACAATTATTCGAAATTTATTAACAAACGCCATTAAATTTTCGTACCATGGTGGAACTATTTCAATTGAAGCTGAAGAAATTGGCAACAAAATTCATCTTAAAGTTATTGACCAAGGTGTTGGAATTAGCAAAGAAAACCAAACCAAATTATTTTCTGAAAATTCTGGTTTTAAACAAAAGGGAACAGACAAAGAAAAAGGCACAGGGCTTGGTTTAATCTTATGCCGTGATTTTATGAAAGAAAACGACTCTATTATTACCCTTTCAAGTGAAGTTGGAAAGGGAACCACATTTGAACTTATCCTTCCAAAAGCAAAATAGCTTAATAGTTTTTTATTTTTTGAAACTTTTTTCTTTATTATTTGGGTTTTTAAAATTAAACTATATATTTTTTGAGTAGTATAATTAGTTTTTATTAACATAATAATAACCAGGATTTTGTATGAAAAATGTGCTAATTCTCGGAGCTGGACAAAGCTCACCCTATTTAATTTATTATATGCTGAACGAAGCAGAAAAGTATAATTGGGAAGTAATAGTTGCTGATTATAATTATGAGGCTGCTCTGGCAAAGATTAACAACCATCCAAAAGGTAAAGCCGTTCAATTTGATGTAAACGATGAAAATTTGAGAAATGAATTAATTAAAAATGCTGATATTGTCTTAAATTTATTGGCACCTCCATTTCAATTTTTGATTGCTTCCGATTGTTTGAAACATGGTAAATCTGTAATTTCTGCAAGTTACGAAAACAAAAAAGTAGCTGCGCTAAACAAAGAGGCAAAAGAAAAAGGAATATTAATCCTTAATGAAATGGGATTAGATCCAGGTATTGACCACATGTCCGCAATGTCACTAATTCAAAAAATTCATGATGAAAACGGATTTGTTACTAGTTTCATTTCTTATGGAAGTGCAATTCCTGCACCAGAAGTTAAATCAAATCCATTAAATTATTGTATTACTTGGAATTCAAGAAACGTGGTAATGGCAGGTGAAATGGGTGCAATTTATTTAGAAGACGACAAAATTAAAATTGTTCCATACAGACATCTTTTTAATAGCACAAACGAAGTGGAAGTTGATGGAATTGGAAAATTAGAAGCTTACCCAAACAGAGATTCTGTTATGTATCAAGATGTTTTTGAGCTAAAAAATGTTAAGACAATGATTCGCGGTACTTTAAGATATCCTGGATATAGCGAACTTTGGAGCCAAATTGTAAAATTAGGAATGCCAAACGAAGTAGTCGAGATTCCTAAATTGAGTGAAATGACTTACCGTGAATACACCGAAATGTTTGTTCCTAAAACCGCTAATTCTGTTAACTTGGAAGATAGAGTTGCTGACTTTTTGAAAATTTCTCCAACTGGTGTAATTATGGATAAATTAAAATGGTTAGGACTTTTTGACAACAAAGTTATTGGAGGGAATGTTAAATCTTCAACAGAAGTTATGCAAAAGATTTTAAATGAAAAACTTCCTCTTCCAGCAGGCAAAAGAGATATGGTAATTTTAATGCACATTTTAGAAGCCGAATTTCCAAATACAAATACACGAAAAAAATATGTTTCAACTTTAGTTGATTATGGCAAGCAAAATGGAATTACGTCAATTGCTAAAACGGTTGGGGCTCCAGCTGCAATTGCTGCAAAATTAATTCTTTTGGGAGAGCTAAATATTACTGGAACACACATTCCAACTCACCAATTAATTTATACAAAAGTTTTAAAAGAGTTAGAAACATTAAAGCTAAAATTTGTTGAAAAGGTTGAAGAAATAGTCTAATTTGCAAAAGCCCAAAACTAAAATTTGGGCTTTCTGTTTGGTTTTGTCTTAAAGTGCCCAAAATCAGCAAATAAAAATTAACTTTTTGTGAACAATTTAAAACAAAAAACCTCCAAGAAAAATTTGGAGGTTTTATTTTAATAGGATAAAAATCTATCTAACATGTTTCCACCAATAATAATACTTGTTTTCCAAATCATTAATAGAAGGCATTGGGAAAAATTTATAATCGGTTGGTGAAAAGAACCAAAAACCATGTCTTAAATAACTAAAAGAAAGATCGCGAAGTAGCGAACCCAATCCAACAGTTTTGGTTGCTTTATCTGGAATGTTTCTTAGTTCTTTAATGCTATCATACATTCTATAAGGATTAACGCGAGGTAAATCTATATTAAATATTTCACTTTGTTTGTTTGATTTTAAAAAGTGATCAATATCAAACTCAATTTGCGTAAAACATATTTTAGGAGCACCTTTTGAGTCGGTACCGGTTGTAATATACTTTCCAAAATCTCTTTGGTCAAAAGTGGAAAGAACTAAATTTTCAAGTGGAGTAATTTCTTGGTAAGTTCTTATCATTCCAGGTTCGTTAATTGCGGTGTATTCTGAAGGTTCAAGTGAAAGAACTTTGCCATTTGAAGTACAAAGATGTAATTTTTGAATTGCCGAAATATCAATATCTTCAATAACTCCATAAGATTTGATAAACTTTGTCTTTTTAGGCGAGCCATCCTCGTGAGGAACTGTTAAATCGAGATATTTTTGAATATTACAAGTTTTGTTTCTATATTCAATATCAATTTCTGCAAAAATTACTTTTCCACTATAATGTTTCTCACCGCCAACTGTGTAATGCTCACCAAATTTATCTGGCTCCAATTGAGATGCAACAAGTGCATTTATTGGAAAAACAATCATATATAAATGTTTTTGATACTCAGCCATAGTTACTCCAATTCTTTAATAATAATGAATACAAATCTATTAAATAGTGCTTCTAAGAGCAAGATGAATGAAAAATCTATAATAATAATATTTTAATAAGAAATACTTAAGCTTCTATTAATTATAATACAGCAAAACATATACTAATGCTTTTGTTCACTAATGTACTATTCTTACTCTAAAAATAGTCTAAAATAAAACCTTATATTCTATTCAACTGAAACTTTTGTTATATTGAAACATCCAATTACTAACATTTTTTAATTTAGGAAAACAATGAAACAAATTATATATAAAAGAGTTCTTCCAATTTTTGCTGGAGCATTATTGGGATATGCTTATTATTATTATATCGGTTGCGTTAGCGGCTCTTGTGCAATTACAAGTAATCCATATATTTCAACTGTTTATGGTGGGTTATTAGGCGGACTTCTATCTTTTCCAAGTAAGCGAAAGGAAAAAGAAAGATTAAATGAAAATAAATAAAGATATTGAAATTGAGGAACTGGTTAAAATTTTGCCAGAATCAGTTGCCTATTTAAGAGTTGAAGGAATTAGATGTTTGCGATGTGGTGAACCAATTTGGGGTTCGTTAGATGACGCAGCCAAAGACAAAGGCTTTAAAGATGAAGATGTTAATAGGTTTGTTAAAGAATTAAATGATATTGCAAAAAAATGAACGGAGTTTAAATGAGCCCCAAAAATAGAAAAATTGGTAAATCACAAATTGACGAAGAAGAAAAAATAATTTTTAATTTAAATAAAAAACAAAGAAGCCGAGCATATACTTTACTTTTTTTTGTGATTGTCTTAATTCTTTTTATAGTTAATAATTCTTCCGATGATAAAAAGCCTGGTCCACTTCCTCCAAATTATAAGCAAGAGAATTCCGATTTATTAAAGCTTTCGGACTTAAAAGGAAAAGTTGTACTAATTGATTTTTGGGCAACTTGGTGTGCTCCTTGCCGTGAAGGAATTCCTGATTTGGTTGCACTTAAAAATGAATTTAAAAATAACGACTTTGAAATAATCGGGATTTCTGTTGATGCTTTAACTCGTAATGGCGAAACAGATGCCGATGTTCCACAATTTATTAAAAACTTCAAAATTAATTACCCAATTGTTAGAGGCGACGAAAGTGCAATTTATTCCTTTGGTGGAATTAAATCAATTCCTACAACATTTTTAATAAATAAAAGTGGAAAAGTTGTTGCAAAGTATGAAACACTTGTTGCAAAAGAGACACTTACCGAAAACATTAATAAAATACTAACTAATAATTATGACTCATCAAATGTAAATTTATCTCCGCATTTTGCACTTCCAATCATAAAACAAGAATAATTTTGTTTGGTATAATATGAATATTAAGTAGTTTTGAAAGTGATATTTTAATTATGTAAGATATCACTATCTATTATTAATCTAGTTTATAGAATGAATACTTTAAATAAAAATAAATCCTTACACGAAACACATTCGCAAATAATTTTAAATAGTATTGTAGAAGGTGTTTTTACCGTTGATCAAAACTTAAGAATCACATATTTTAATAAAGCTGCCGAAAAAATTACTGGCGTTAAAGTTAACAATGCAATTGGTGAGTTTTGCTACGAAATTCTAAAATCAAATATCTGCGAAGCGTCTTGCCCTATTAAATTAGCTATGTTAACTGGAGCCGAAAGTGTTAATCAAAAAGTTAATATTCTTCGCTTTGATGGAAAAGAAATTCCTATTTCAATTAATTCATCTGCTTTAAAGGATGAATTGGGTGAAATAATTGGTGGAGTTGAAACTTTTCGCGATTTATCTACAATTGAAGCACTAAGAAAGGAAATTGAAAAGGGATATACTTTTGAAGATATTGTATCAAAAAATCACAAATTAGTCGAACTTTTTAATATCCTTCCAAACATTTCTGAAAGTGAAGCAACTGTGTTAATACAAGGACCAAGCGGTTCAGGAAAAGAATTATTTGCACGTGCAATTCATAATTTAAGTTTTAGAAAAAATGGACCATTTATTGCAATAAATTGTGGTGCTTTGCCCGATAACTTACTCGAATCGGAGTTATTTGGATATTATAAAGGAGCATTTACCGATGCTCAAAAAGATAAGCCTGGTAGGTTTGAATTGGCAAAAGGTGGAACTATATTTTTGGATGAGGTTGAATCGTTATCACAAGCAACTCAAGTTAAATTGTTACGAGTGTTGCAAGAAAAGGAGTTTGAGCCACTTGGTGCAACAAGTACTGTTAAAACAGATGTGCGTATCATTTCGGCAACAAAAGATAATTTGCTAGATTTAATTGCAAAAAATAAATTTAGAGACGATTTATATTTTCGGTTAAATATTGTTAAAATTGAACTCCCTTCATTAAATGAAAGAAAGGATGACATTCCTTATCTAATAAATCATTTTGTTGAACGTTTCAATTATAAAACGGAAAAAATGATTACCTCTGTTTCAAAAGAGGTTCTTGAATTTTTAATGAATTATTCTTACCCTGGTAATATACGTGAACTTGAAAATATTATTGAGCATGCTTTTGTTATGTGTCAAAATGAAGTTATTGAAATTGAAGATTTGCCAAACGATTTAGTCAATTTAGGTATTATTGAGCCGAACGAAACAGAAATTCAACCAATTGAAAAATCGGAATGTGAATTAATTCATAACACACTAAAAAAATATAATTGGAATAAAATTGAAGTTGCCAAAGAATTAAAGCTTCACCGTTCAACTCTTTGGCGTAAAATGCGAAAATATGGACTTCTTAAATAATTACTTTTTATTTCTTATCTACCCGTTAACCAATTTTTTAATAATAATTTATCATCTTCACTTAATTTTGCTGAAGGATGAGTAATTAGATAAATTGGCAGTGGCATAGTATCTCGCGAAATTTCTTCAATTATTTCTTCCTTTTTCTTTTCCATTTTGCTATCGTCTAATTTATTCCATTCGGAAAAATTTAATTCCTCTCTTCCATTTTTAACATCTTTTGCAACTAACCACGAAATTGGTGCAATATAACTATAAACTGGCCAAACAGTTTCGTTTGAATGACAATCGTAACATGAATTTTTTAATATCACCTCAACATCTTTGGGAGTAGATATTACTAAATTATTATCCACTGGAGGATTGTTTCTGTTAATGGGTATAAATTGAATTAAAATTATTGGAATTAGCACATACAATAATGTTTTTGATTTTTTTTTCAAGGTTTCACCATATTATTTATAAAATTGGAATTTGCTACAAGATTGATTTTAATAAGATAGATTATACAACATAAATTTCTAAGTATAAAGTTAATAAAAATATTATTTGGTATTTAAATATTTCTTAATGTTTCATAAATGCAACCGTGTTGCACAACGTGTTGCAGAAGTGCGACAGACATCAATATCTTAATTTTAAGAGTTCTTTTTTTGAGCCAAATTATGCTTTTTATAATAGAACATTTTTGGCCTATTTGTTGTAATGATTGCAACAAAAAAAGAATTAAATAATGGAATTTATAATAATACCCGTTTTTGGCAACAGAATTTCACCCCGCCTTGATTATGCCGAGCATTTTCAACTCATTTCAATTGAAAATAGAAGAATTCAGAAGCAGGAATCTATTAATATTATTACAAACAGCCGTCTCGAAAGAATAAATAGAATAATTAGAATGAAACCAGATATTATAATTTGCAATGGATTAACTGAACGCTGTTACGTAGAACTAACAAAATCTAAGATTAAAATTATTCCATGGATTCAAGGAGAAATTGACGAAGCACTCGACAAGTATTTTTCGGGTTATTTACGTGAAAGCGGGCAACACAAATTTGGAAATAAACTAAATTAAAAACGATAGGAAATAATTATGTCACAAAATCGGAGAGAGTTTTTAAAAACATTTGCAGCTATTGGTGCTACTGCTGCAACTCTCACAGCTGTTACTCCAAAAGTAACAAAAGGCAAATCAACCCGTCCACTATCTCCCAATAGAAAGGGCGTTTTAGTTGATACAACGGTTTGCATTGGCTGTGGTAAATGTGAGTGGGCTTGCAAAACAGCCCATGATATCGAGCCAGGAAGCATTAATGATTACAACACTAAATTAACCGATAATTCACAAAGAAGACCATCGGAAAATGCTTTAACTGTTGTAAATCAAATAGATATTTCCAATGCAAATAGTGGTAAAATTAAATTACAATGCATGCATTGCGAACATCCAGCTTGCGAATCAGCTTGTATTGTTGGTGCAATAACAAAACAAGAAAATGGGGCTGTTACTTGGGATACCGATAAATGTATTGGTTGTAGATATTGTATGGTAGCATGTCCTTTCCAAATTCCAGCTTTTGAATACCATAAAGCACTAGATCCTAAAATTGTGAAATGCGATTTTTGCATTAATCGTACAACAGAAGGTAAGCTTCCAGCATGTGTTGAAATTTGTCCAGTTGGTACGTTAACTTATGGAACAAGAGACGAACTAGTTATTGAAGCAAAAAGAAGAATTGGCAAAGACCCTGATAAATACTTTAACCAAGTTTTTGGAGAATATGAGGTTGGTGGAACATCCTGGTTATATCTTGCTGATAAAAATTTGGTAGATGGAGTTTTCCCAAAATTAGGTACAAACCCTGCACCTGGTGTTTCAGAATCAATTCAACATGGATTATTTGCATATTTTGTACCACCAGTTGCATTATATGCACTTTTAGGTGGCGTTATGTGGCTTTCCAAAAACAAAGAAAAAAATGAAGGAGGCCACTAATGGAACATAAATTTAAACCCGAACAAATGACAAAAAAATATTTCACGCCTTGGGTAATTGTCCTTGCTGCAATTGCATTAAATGGATTGGCATTTTTGGCAATGAGATTTTTCTTCGGAATTGGCTCAGTTACAAATTTAAATAACCAATTTCCTTGGGGAATTTGGATTGGATTAGATGTTGGTGCTGGGGTTGCACTTGCAGCGGGTGGATTTACCACTGCTGCACTTGGTCATATTATGCATCGCGATAAGTATGAGGTAATAATTAGACCCGCTTTATTAACTGCAATGTTGGGCTACACTTTTGTTGCAATGGGTGTTTTTGTTGATATTGGTAGATGGTATTATATATGGCATCCACTTATTATGTGGAATGGAAACTCTGCTCTTTTTGAAGTGGGTATTTGTGTAATGATTTACGTTTCTGTTTTATATATTGAATTTTTACCAATAGTTACAGAACGTTTTATTGGAAGAGTAAATCTTCCTGGATTCTTAAATCGCTTTAATCTTTTAGTTGATGGACTTTTGAGAAAATTGGACCGCGGACTCGATAAGACAATGTTTATCTTTATTATTGCAGGTGTTGTGCTTTCTTGCTTACATCAATCATCACTTGGAACATTAATGATTATTGCTGGACCAAAAATGCATCCTCTTTGGCAAACGCCAGTTCTACCTTTGCTTTTCCTATTATCAGCATTCTCGGTTGGTTTTCCTATGGTAATTATGGAATCGATTACAGCTTCAAAATCATTTGGATTAAAGCCAGAAACTGATGTACTTTCAAGTTTATCAAAATTTGTTGCACCTTTATTAGGCATTTATTTAGCCTTTAAAATTGGAGATATGTTCATTAGGGAAACATTTGTTTATTTAGCAGAATTTAATTCAACAACTATTCTTTTTGGAATTGAATTAGTAGTTGGAGTAATTATTCCGCTAAGAATGTTTCTTTCCGAAGAAGTTCGTAATTCTGTTCCTGGATTATACATTGCCTCAATGCTTGTAATTTTTGGAGTTGTTATGAATAGGTTTAACAATTTTGTAACAGCATACAATCCTCCTTATGCCACAGAATCATATTTCCCATCAATTGGCGAAATCTCTGTTACATTAGGTTTTGTTGCACTTGAAATATTAATCTATCGGCTTTTCGTGAAAATATTTCCAATTATTAGTGTTCCACTAAAAAATGTGGGGCTCAAAGCTAAATATGCAATTCGTGGAGGTTTGAAATGAGGAAATTAATTTATTTAATATTGTTTGCATTTTTAACTACCACATTTGCTCAAAATAAATTATCAAAACTGCACTCTAAACAAAATTTAGAATGCACAACTTGTCACGAATGTGAAGTTCCTACTAAAACAAATCCTTGCTTAGCTCTTTGCCCAAGGGATAAAAGTAAAGGAATATCAAACGTTTATAAATTGGAAAAAGCAGCTAAAGTATTTGAAATTAACAATATAAAGGGCGAAAAAGATATTTATGCACCAGTTGTTTTTTCACATAAAGTGCATGCCGAAATGTCAGAAATGAATAACGGATGTATAACTTGCCATCATTATAATCCACCTGGTGAAATAGTTAAATGTACTTTTTGTCACGAAGTTGATAGAAATAAAAGTACTATTAATATGCCAGATTTGAAATCGGCTTATCATAGACAGTGTATGGATTGCCATAAAACTTGGGAAGAAAAGACAAAATGTGAAAATTGCCATACGTTAAATAACAATTATAAACCAGAAAATTCCGAAAGTTCAACAGTAAAAATAAATTTACCGTTAAAGCGTCCAATTACTAAAGTATATGAAACAGAAAAATATATAAAAGGAAAATTAGTATCGTTTCATCATAACGATCATGTTGAATTATTTGGACTTGAGTGTACTAGTTGCCATAAAGATGAGTCTTGCCAATCATGTCATAATCAAAAATTGGATTTCAAAAAAACAATAGATACAACAAGACACAGTAGATGTGAATCTTGTCATAGTGCTGAAATCAAAAATCAATGTGCAAAATGTCATAGCGAAAAAGAAACTGCACCTTTTAATCATTTTACAAATACTGGTTTTGACATAACAAAATATCACTCAAAAAATTCATGCAAGAGCTGTCATGCAAAAGCAGGTAATTTTTCTGGATTGAAAGCTCAGTGCCAAAGCTGCCATAAATGGAATGGAGATAATTTCGATCATTCAATAACTGGACTAAAATTAAGTGAAGATCATATTGACCTTGAGTGCAGCGATTGTCACGAAAACAATAATTATAAAAAACCAACTTGTTCAAGCTGTCACGATGAAGCAGAAGGTTTTATTGTTCCCCAAAAACTGCCTGGTGAAAAGGTAAATTAAATGAAGATATTTAAAAAAATAGGAACAAGATTAATTTTAGCAGTTTCTTTTACTGTCATAATTATTATTGGAGTGTTTGCATATTTTAATATTGAATCTCACTCCAATAATTTAATTTCAGAAGTAGAAAGGCACGCAAATCAACTTAGTGAAACCGTTAAAAACACTATGCAATTTGATATGCTGTTAAATAACAGGGAGCATATTGCACGTGTAATTAAAACGGTTGCCAAAGAAGATGGAATTAAGTATATCCGAATTTTAAACAAAAAAGGTGAAATTATCTATTCTACAGATTCAACTCAACTTGGATTAATGTTAGATAAAAAAGCCGAAAGCTGTTATGCATGTCATTCCGAAAACGAACCATTACAAAAGCTTTCAATAAACGAGCGGACAAGAATATTTAAATTAAATTCAGATTCTTCCAGCACGCTTGGCGTTATAAATCCAATTTATAATGAGCAAAGTTGTTGGAATGCCGATTGCCACGCTCACTCTTCAGAACAAACAGTACTTGGTGTTTTAGATATTACTGTTGATCTTAAAGAAGTTGAGCGTTTAACAAATAATAGTAAAAGGGATGTTGCTCTATTTGCACTAATAGCAATTGTTGTAATTGCTATTATTTTAAGGGTTTTGGTGAAAATTTTAATTCAAAAGCCTGTTCGTGAATTGTTACAAGCTACAAATTATGTGGCAGTAGGAAATTTGAGCCATAGAATTAACTCCTCAAGAAAAGATGAAATTGGTAAGCTTGCAGATTCGTTTGATAATATGACTGTAAAACTTGCCGAAGCACGAATGCAACTCTTTCAGTCAGATAAAATGGCCTCAATTGGTCGCTTAGCTGCTGGGGTTGCTCATGAGATAAACAACCCGCTTACCGGTGTTTTAACATACAGCAGTTTTTTATTAAAACGAGTTAAGAACAACCCAGAAATGAAAGCCGATTTGGAAGTAATTGTCAGAGAAACAAAAAGAAGTAGAGAAATAGTTAAAGGTTTGCTCGATTTTTCACGTCAATCTACACCTAAAAAAGGAACGGTTGAAATTGCAGAAGTAATAGACAACACATTAGCAGTTATTTCAAATCAACTAAAAATAAACCATATAATTCTTGAAAAAAAATATGATAAAAAAATTCCGCAAATAATGGCTGACGCCAATCAAATTCAGCAGGTATTCTTAAACCTGTTAATTAATGCAATTGATGCAATTGGCAAAACTGGTGGAACAATTAGCATTACTACAAAAGAGATTTTTCTTTCCCCTTATGGAACATTTCAGATTAGAAATGCAATGTGCCCAAACAGTCATTCTTTAATGGATGAAAAACATAAAATTGATGGTTTCCCCTCAATTAAATTAAAAGCTAAATCATCCCAAAATGAAGGATTTATTAATTTGGACCCCATTTATGGAAAACATCAGCACCATTATGGAATTCAATTTAAGGAAAATGAAATTATTAATCTATTCTGCCCACAATGTGGTGTTAGCCTTTTGGATGAAAACAAAAAAAGTCCAACTTGTGGCGCACCAGTGTACAATTTAATTATTCCAGATAATGGCAAAGTTGAAGGCTGCACAAGGTTTAACTGCCATTGGCAAAAGTGGGATGCTGTTGATAGTGCTGGAGATATAAATTTTGTGGAAATAAAAATATCAGATACAGGTTCTGGAATTGATCCAAAATTTTTGAACAAAATTTTTGAACCATTTTATTCCACTAAAGGGCAACAAGGTACTGGACTTGGGCTTTCAGTAATTTGGGGAATAATAAATAATCACAAGGGAAAAATTAGTGTTGATAGCACGTTAAACGAAGGGACAACTTTTACAATTCATCTACCGGTGTGTTATGAGTAAAAAGTATGACATATTAATAATTGATGACGAAGAAGTAATCATTAACGCAATTAATATGATTGCAAAGTTTAATGAATACACAACCGCTTCGGCTACAAATGCAACAGAGGCATTAACTTTGTTGGATGAAACATCTTTTAATTTGATAATAACAGATATTATGATGCCCAAAATGGACGGCTTTCAATTTTTAGAAATTGTAAATCGTAAAAAAATTAAAACACCAGTAATCATGACAACGGGATATTCAACATTAGAAAATGCCGTAAAAGCACTAAATTGTGGTGCAATTGCATTTGTCCCTAAACCATTTACTTTTGAAGAATTAACATCTGTATTTAAGCGGGGCATTGAATATTCAAAAATTTCAAACAAGCTTTTCTCTCGTGGTAATTCAGATGATTTGTTGTCCATAATTCCATGTCCACCCAAATATTACAGATTAGGATTTGATAGTTGGATGAATGAGGAATTTGAAGGGACTGTTAAGATTGGAGTAACCGATTTGTTTTTAAATTCGGTTGGAAGCCTTGATAATATTGATTTGATGAGTGTTGATGAAAATATTTATCAAGGAAACAGCGTCTTAAAAGTTGTCGATTCAGATGAATATATACACCAAGTTTTGTCGCCAATTAGTGGCAAAATAGTAAGTGTTAACGAAAAAGTTCTTGAAAACATAAATCTGTTAGCAAAGGATCCATATTTTGATGGCTGGATTTATACTATAATTCCGTTTTCGCTGAAAGCTGAAATAAATAATTTAACATCATGTAGTTCAGATATTTAAAGTTTTAATTAATAAGGAGAAAAAAATGGTACTATTTATTCTTGCAGTTTTACTTTTTGCTATTTCAGATTTAATTATTAGAACTGTTATAAGCAAAATGAAGGCAAAAAAAATTCGTGAAGAACGAGCTAATATTTTAAATGAAAGTTTAAATATTGATTTAAGCTCAACCGAAGCGAAATCATTAAAACGTGTTGAAATTGAAAATCCAAAAGCAAAAATACTTTGTGTGGATGATGAAGCAATTATTTTGGATAGTTTTAGAAAAATACTTGTTCTTGATGGATATTCAGTTGACACAGTTGAAAATGGTAGAGAAGCTTTACAATTGTTGAAAACACATCATTACGATTTTCTTTTCACTGACTTAAAAATGCCAATTATGGATGGAGTTGAAGTAACTAAGGCCACCAAAGAATTGCGCCCAGATATTGATGTAGTTATAATAACTGGTTTTGCATCAGTTGAAACAGCCGTTGAAACAATGAAATATGGTGCAATTGATTACATACAAAAACCATTTACTGAAGACGAATTATTGGATTTTACGAAAAAAGCTTACATTAAAAGAGAAGCAAGAATTAGAAAAGAATTGAAACCTAAGGTACATATTTCACATTTACACAGCACTAATGATTATAATTCTGGCGAATTTGCAATTCCTGGTGGCGTATTTATATCAAAAAATCATTGTTGGGTAAACATTGAAGCTGATGGAAATGTAAAAGCGGGGATTGATGATTTTGCAAAAAAAATAATTGGAAATATTGATGATATTGAAATGCCTAATTTGGGAATGAAAGCAAATAAAGGTTCGGTTCTTTTTAGCATTAGACAAAAAAACAGAACTCTTTCTTTTATTTCACCAGTTAGCGGTGTAGTAACAAAAATAAACACAAAGCTAAAAGAAGATATAGATAGCATAAACATTACACCATATGAAACTAATTGGATATGCTCAATTGATGCAGATAATTTGGATAATGAATTGCAAGATTTAAAAATTGGAAAAGCAGCTGTTGCCTTTTATCACAAAGAAATTGACAGATATACTGAGAAAATTACTGAGTTACGCTCAAATGACAAAGCAATTGACAAAGGGAAACCTCTATTTGTTGGCGAATTATCCGAATTGGATGAATATAACTGGAATAATATTGTCAAAGAATTTATTTTATCTGAAAACTAACATCTGCTTTTTATGATATTGAAGATGATGTCAAAACATCGTCTTCAATGGTTAATTACAGAACAAATATTATCAAGTTTTGATTTGAGGTAAATGCAATATCAAAAAACCCCCAAGGGTTTTAAAACCTTGGAGGTTTAAAATTTCTGTTACGCTTAGAGAATTACCAGATTTTAGCTAATTTATCTGCCTGTCTTCTCATTGGGTCCCCTTCTTTAACATCAAATGCTTCAAAGAAAGTTGGCATATTACTTAATGGTCCTAATACTCTTTGAACTCCAGGAGAATGTACATCTGTTTTAATTCTGAGTTTAAGTGCGTCTGGACGAATATTGTTTTTCCAAACTTGTGTCCAAGATAAAAAGAATCTTTGAGTTGGAGTAAACCCATCAATGATTTCATTGTTTTTAAATTGGTCAGAATTTTTAAAAGCATTATAAGAAACTGTTAATCCACCAAGATCAGCAACATTTTCACCTTGTGTTAACGCACCATTTACATGGAAAGTATCAATTGCAACGTATTCATTAAATTGGTCAATAATTACTTTTACACGTTCGTCAAAATTTTTGCTATCCTCTGCAGTCCACCAATCGCGTATGTTTCCTTCAGCATCATATTGTTTGCCTTGATCATCAAATCCGTGAGTAATTTCGTGACCAATAACAGCGCCCATTGCACCATAATTTATTGCATCGTCAAGTTTGTAATTGTAAAATGGAAATTGCAGAATTGCAGCTGGGAAAACTATTTCGTTTCGTGTAGGACTATAATAAGCATTTATAGTCTGAGGAGTCATGCCCCATTCCCAATCACGAATTGGTTTGTTAATTTTTGAAATCATATCTTGATGATCAAAATAGTTTGAGTTCATTATATTTTGGATATAGCTTTCTGAAACTTCTAAGCCACTGTAATCGCGCCATTTGTCTGGATAACCAATTTTAACGCCAAATCCAGAAAGTTTTTTTAACGCTTCTTCTTTGGTTACTTCGGTCATCCATGTGTTGTTTTTAATACTTTCTCCCATTGAAATTTTTAATGTTTCAACAATTTTTTGTGCTCTTTCTTTTGCTGCGGGTGGAAAATATTTTGCAACATAAAGTTGACCAATAGCTTCGCCCATTACTCCGTTTGTTGCTGAAAGAACACGTTTCCAACGTGGACGGTCAACTTCTTGTCCGCTCATAAATTTGCCGTTAAAGCTAAAACTTTCTTCAACAAATTTATTATTTAGATAAGGAGCCATTGAGTTAATTAAATTCCATTTTAAATATACTTTCCATTCATCAACCGAAACTTTATTCAATAATTCTGACACCCCTTCAATAAATTTGGGTTGATTAACATCAATACTGCCAACATTACCAGCACCAACTTCATAGAGATATAGATTCCAAGCAAAGTTTGGTGATTTTGCGGCTATTTCTGCAACAGTCATTTTGTTGTAAGTTGCTTGAGGATTTCTATTTTCCAAACGTGTATTTGAAGCCTTTGCCAACTCAGTTTCAATATTCATAATTGTTTTAGCGCGTTCTTCTGAAACTTCGCACCCCATTAAATTGAACATGTTTTTAACATGGTCAGCATATTTTTCACGAATTTCTTTCGAACGTCCATCTTCATTTAAATAATAGTCTCTATCAGGAAGCCCAAGTCCACCTTGCCAAATTCCAGCAATTTCATTTTTACTATCTTTTGCATCGGCCGAGGAATAGAAAAAGAAAAGTGGACTTGTTGTGTATTGATGCATGTGAGCAATTTCTTTCACTAAATCAATTTTATTGGAAATGGTATCAATTCTTTCCAATTCACCTTTTAATGGTGATAAGCCAAGCTCTTCAATTTTAGCAGTATCCATTCCAACTGAATAGAAAAAGCCTACTTTTTCAATAATTTCTTTTGGATTTGGTTTTGCTTTTGTAACAGCTTCATCAATAATGGCTTTTACTTGGTCATTTGTTTCCTCGCGTAAAATTGTAAATCCTCCCCAAATTGTTTGGTCTTCTGGAATTGGATTTTCTTTTAGCCAGTTGCCAACAGCATAATGATAGAAATCATCTTGAGCTTTTACTGTAGTATCCATCATAGCTCTATCAAAGCCAACTAGCTCTTGTGCTTCTGATTTTGCACAACTGCTAAAAACGGTAAATGAAGCTGCCGCAATAGCAAGTGTTAAAAACAATAATTTTTTCATTTAATTTTCCTTATTTATTAATATAATTTAGCTATTGTTAGACGTGTTTGTATACCAAACGGTTCATCCATTTCAGCATTAAAGTTCACTAATTATTTCATCAACTTTTTTAAGTGCTTCATCAATTTTGGAAATATCTTTTCCGCCAGCTGTTGCTAAGTGCGGACGACCACCGCCACCGCCACGAACTATTTTGGCAACTAAGCCAACAATATTTCCCGCTTGCAATTTTTTGTCTTTTATTAAATCATCAGAAACCACGCAAACAATTCCAACTTTTTCTTCAATTGCCGAAATTAAAACGCCAACTCCACTTTTAATTTTGTTGCGTAGTTCATCGCCCATTGATTTTAATTCATCCATGTTTGTTGCTTCAACTCTGCCTTTAAAAATATGGATTGAATTTATTTCATTTGGCGATTTTAATATTTCATCAATTCCACCAAGCTTTGATTTTAATTCATATTCTGAAATTTCTTTTTCGAGTTTTCGTTTTTCATCATTGGCTTCTGATAATTTTTGACTCAAATCGTTAATTTTGTTTTCTTGTGCAGAAATCAAGTCATAAACCCCACGTCCAGTAACAGCTTCAATTCTACGTATTCCACTAGCTATTGATGACTCACTTACAATTTTAAATATCCCAATTTCGGAAGTGTTTTTTACGTGAGTTCCACCGCAAAACTCCATTGAATAATCACTAAATTGCACTATGTTTACTTTGTCGCCATATTTATCACCAAAGAACATTAACGCACCCATTTCTTTTGCTTTTTCAAATGGAGTATTTAAATGATGCCCAGTTGAAATACTTTCCCAAATTTTATTATTTACAATTTTTTCAATTTCTTTTATTTCATCCTCAGTAACTTTTTGAAAATGTGCAAAGTCAAAACGGAGCTTTTCATTATCAACTAAAGATCCAGATTGTTTAACATGTTCCCCTAACACTTTTCTTAACGCAGCATTCATTAAGTGAGTTGCAGAGTGGTTGCGCTTAATATCCATTCTTCTTAGTTCATCAATCGATAATTTTGCGATAGTGTTAATTTCAAATTCATAATTTTCTGGGTTACTAACCACATGAATAATTTTACCATCAATTTTAGTAACATCAACTATCTCAAATACTTTTTTTTCAATTTGCAATTTTCCCAAGTCACCAATTTGTCCACCAGATTCAACATAGAACGGAGTTTTGTCAAATATCAATAATGTAGTATCTTTAACATTTTTAATTGCTAATATTTTTGCATCTGATTTAACTTCATTATAACCAGTAAATTCGGTTGCTTTAGAAATATCACCTTCAAATCCATCAAGCGATTCAACAGTAATTCCAGCTTCGGCAATTTTGTTTTTTGTTGCACTTCTTGCTCGTTCTTTTTGCTCAGCCATTAGCTCGTTAAAGCGAGCTTCGTCAATAGTTAAGCCTTTTTCTTCCGCCATTACGTTTGTTAAATCAACTGGAAATCCAAAAGTGTCGTAAAGTTTAAATACATCATCGCCACTTATTTGTTTTTTTGTGGTTGATGAAATTGTTTCAAAAAGTTCAATTCCTCTATCAAGAGTTCTGTTAAAATTTTCCTCTTCTGCTTTAATAATTTTTACTACATTATCTTTATTTGTAACAATTTCTGGGAATACTTCGCCCATTGTTTCAGTTAAAACATTAACAAGCGTATATAAAAAAGGTTGATTCAAATTTAACTTCCTTCCAAAGCGTGCGGCACGTCGTAAAATTCTACGAAGAACATAACCGCGACCTTCGTTTCCTGGAGTTGCGCCATCGGCAATTGCAAAAGTAAGTGTACGAATATGATCTGCAATAACGCGCATTGAAACGATATCATCTTTTTCTTTGTAAGCAACACCAGAGATTTTAGAAATTTTGTTTATTATTGGAGTAAAAATATCTGTGTCATAATTAGCTTTTTTATTTTGAAGGACTGCAACCAAGCGTTCAAATCCCATTCCAGTGTCAACGTGTTTTGCTGGCAGTTCTTTTAGAACCCCATTTTCATCGCGATTATACTGGATAAAAACTAAATTCCAGATTTCGATACATTGTTCAACGCCGGCATTAACCCATTGGGGATTTTCAAAATCATCGCCAATATTTATGTGAATTTCGGAACAAGGACCACACGGACCAGTTTCACCCATTTCCCAAAAATTGTCTTTTTCATCAAATTTCAAAACGTGAGTTGGATTTATATCAGTCTTGGTTTTCCAAATTTCTAAAGCTTCTTCATCAGTTCTGTATACTGTTGCCCACAATCTTTCTTTTGGCAATTTCCAAACGTCTGTTAATAATTCCCAAGCCCAAGTAATAGCTTCTTCTTTGTAATATCCTTCTTCTGGCTTTTGTGGATTTCCTAGCGACCAGTTTCCGAGCATTTCAAAAAAAGTGTGGTGATAAGTATCGCGTCCAACTTCTTCCAAATCGTTATGTTTTCCGCTAACACGAATGCACTTTTGTGTATTAGCCACACGATTATAATCGCGTGAACCTTGTCCGAGAAAAACATCTTTAAACTGATTCATTCCAGCGTTTGTAAAAAGCAAAGTTGGGTCATCATAAGGCACAACCGGCGCACTTTCTATAATTCTATGTTCTTTTTCTTTAAAGAAATCTAAAAACTGTTTTCTAATTTCATTAGAAGTCATTTATGTATCCTAAAATTTAATTTATTTCAAAATTTTGCAAACGCAAATATAAGAAAAGGGTAATGGTATTTTTTTACAATTTTATAATTATTAATTTAGACTGTCATTCCTGCATGTTTTTAGCGGGAATCTATTCTTTTTGAAAATTACATTTCTTTATCAATCAGCATCTCAAATATTTTGGGAAGCACTTCTCCTGATTTTCCAATAATTGAAAAGTCAACTTGACTTGAAATGTTTGTTGGTTCAATATTAATTTCAACTAAAGTGGCACCAGCTTCTTTTGCAGAAATTGGAATGTAAGCCGCAGGATAAACGACAGCCGAAGTTCCAACTATAAAGCAAATATCCGACTCAATTGCTTTTCTTTCCGCTTCGGCAAATATTCCTTGTGGAAGCATTTCGCCAAACCAAACAACATCTGGACGAATCATTCCCCCGCATTTTTCACATTTGGGAACTTCGTTAGCATCAATAAACTTTTCAACGTCATAAAATGTTTTGCAATCAAGACAGAAATTGCGTTCAATATTTCCGTGAAGTTCAAGTATGTTTGTACTTCCAGCTCGCTTGTGTAGATTATCAACATTTTGCGTAACTACTGTAACTTCGTTAAAACATTTTTCAAATTCTGCTATTTTTTTATGTCCAGCATTTGGTTCTGTTTCACGGACAATTTTTCTTCTGTATTGATACCATTCCCAAACCAAATTGGGATTTTTCATAAACCCATCAAAACTGGCAAGTTCTTGTGCGGACATTTTATTCCACAATCCGCCTTTTCCACGAAAAGTTTCAATTCCGCTTTCGGCTGAAATACCAGCTCCAGTAAAGAACAAAATTGATTTTGCTGATTTAAGTTTTTCGATTAGCTCTTTTGGAATTTCCATTTTATTCATTTCATTAACTTTTAATCAAATAATGATTCTTTCAAATTTTCGTTTTCATCTGTTGGAGGAATATAAATTGCTGTTTCCGCAAGGCGAATAAAGTTAGTCCAGTTTGTATTACCTTGTCTATCATTTTTTGCCACATTTAAATATGCATTCGATTTTGCACTCAATTCATCAGCGTGATATAAAACCACAGCTTCGGGCATTTTAGGAATTACTGGCGAAGCATATTCCAATTTTCCTTGATGACTCAGAACCAAGTGAATTAATTGATTTTTTAATGCTTCTGGAAATCCACTAATTTCCTTTGCTTTTTCTTCTATCCGCATAGCCGCAATAACAATGTGCCCAATTAATTTTCCTTTATCGGTGTAATCAAAATTTGTTTCATAAGTCAGTTCTTCAGTTTTTCCAAAATCGTGAAAAATTGCACCGGCAACTAATAAGTCTCTATTTAATTCTGGATGAATATCGCATGCAGTTTTGCAAATTTTTATTATTTCAAGAGTGTGTTCAAGCAACCCATGAATATAGGAATGGTGCCATGCTTTACCTGCTGGAACGTTGCAATATTTTTCAAATGTTTCAGCATCAAATATTTTTTGAATTAATTCTCTAAAATATTTGCTAGAAATTTCATCAACAACTTTATTCCATTCAGCTTTCATCTCATCCAAATTTCTTTGTGAGCGTGGCAGAAAATCGGAATGAGTAACGTTATCACTTTCAATTGCTAACCTTATTCTATTAATAATTAATTGTGGAGTTCCGTTGTATTCATCAAATTTGCAATCTACTTTAGTAATTTTTCCTTCTTTAGCCGATTGTAAAAAAACTTCAAATCCATCCCACATTTTTGCAGCAATTGTACCAGAAATATCTCTCAATTCTAGACTTAAAAATTCCTTGTTGGTTCTAGTAACCTTCTTTTCAATTTTCGTAATTAGTAAAAAAAGATGAGCGTCCTCACCAACTTCGTGTTCAAGAATACTTTTTTGGTTTAACATATTATTCCCTAATTAATAGCCTTAATTTTTGTTGAACTTGGAATAACAACTTTAACCGTGCGGTTTAACAATTCAATTGAAAGTGACAATGTACTTTCATTCTTGCTAATTGAATTTATATATCCCTCTACTCCAGCAAAAGGTCCTGATTCAATTAGTATAATTTTGCCTTTTGAAATTCCATCAATAACTTGAATTCTTTCGGGTGTTTTTAACATAATTTTTAAGCTCTCAATCTCTGATTCCGGAATTGTTGCCACCTTTCCATCAAAAGTTATCGATTTAAGAACAGCTTCGCAGGTAAGTGCATAATTTCTTTCTTTTTCATTAGCATTAATAAAAATATAGCTTTTAAAAAGTGCTTCTGTAACCTTCTTTTTTCTATCACTCCATTGTTTAACAACAACAATTGTTGGAAGAAAAACTTCTATTCCAAGTTCAGAAATCTGTTCCAAAGCTTTAGCTTCGTGGCGTGGTTTGGTGTATAAGGGATACCAACTTTTCATATATTTTTGTTTCCTATTTATCTAAAAAGCACAGTAAAATTTATTGTTTATTTTTAAATTGTGCTTTACTTTTGCTGTTATAAACCTTGTTTAATTGCTTTAATTAATTTATCGTTCTCAATATCAATTGGATAAATTCCGTTAATTACAAAGGATTCATAATTTCCCTCAATATTTTCAATAACATCATTGGTTAAAACAAAAACAGCCACTGAAAAATATTTGTCGTTTTGTCTAACTGATTTAATTATTTCTTCACCGCTTAATAAACTCAATTCATTTTTTACAATAATAATTGATGGCAGCTCGTCTTTAATTAAATCTAAAGCAGCATATCCGTTTTTTGCGGTTAGCAATAAATAATTTGGCAAGGAATCAGAAATTAGTTTACCTCTATCTTCCAATCTTTTTGCATCATCATCAACTAGAAGAACAATATTTTGGGCTTCTAATATTGAAATGTGAAATTCGCTTCCTTCATTTTTTTGTGAATAAAACCAAACATCCCCATTAAGTTTATCAATTATTTCTTTTACCAAAATCAACCCCATTCCAGAACCTTGTTCACCTTCGGTACCTTCGGTGGAATACTTTTCATCCAATTTAAATAATTTATCTTGGTCAACATCAGAAATTCCAACACCTTTATCTTTAACTACAATTTCAACCATATCACCCTTAAATCTACTTCCATAAATAGATACAGCAGAATTTGGGTTTGAATAATTGATTGCATTATGTAACAAATTAGAAATTGCTTTTCCAATTTGCTTCTCATCGCTTTTTATGTAAATATCGTTTGGAATGTTCTGGATAATTTCAACGTTTTTGCGAACTGCTGCTCCAGTATGCTTTGAAACTACTACCGAAACAATGTTTTTTAAATTTAATCTTTGGATTTCAATTGCTGTACGTCCAGTTCTTAAACGCGACCAGTCGAGCAAACGTTCAATATAATTAAGTTGATGTTGTGAACTATTGTAAATGTATGTTATATATTCGTTTTTTTCTTCATCAGGAAGCCCTTTATCATTTAGTAAAATTTCGGAAAATCCAAGAAGAGTAGTATATGGTGATTTTAAGTCGTGAGAAACAATTGAAATAAATTTATCCTTCTTATTATTGAGGCTTATCATTTCTTCGCTATAATTAATCAAATCTTTTTTGGCTTTTTCAATTTCAGAAATATCAAAGAAAATTGAATTATATTCAGTAATTTGTCCATTGCTATTACGCTTTGCAGAAATAGTTTCATATAAATCAATAATCTCATCATTTTCGCAAATAACGCGGTACGAAATAGAATAATTGTTTTTGCTTGAATTATTTAAAACCTCATTTAACCCATTTTCAACCCTTAATCTATCATCCTCGTGAATAATTGAATTTAACTTTTTAGGTAATCCCTCAATTTGTTCTGCAGTATATTTCACTACATCAAAAATGGAATTAGAATATTTAACTTCAAAGTGGTTGTTTATAAAAAAAGTTTTAGCAAAAAAATAATTTCTAAATGAATCGTTATATTTTAAAATTTCCGAATCAAGTTCCGAATTGAAAAAATTAATAACTTCACCAATAACTTGTTTGTCCTTTATTATACTGCTCAATTTTTGGTTTAGTTTTTCACTTTTGTCCATTAATTGTCCTTAAAAAATAATATTAAAAATCATGTTCACTAAATTTTGTTGGAATATTTAGTTCTTCCATTTTCCTATAAAGTGACGAAAGACCAATTTCTAAAGATTTTGCCGTTTCCTCTTTATTATAATTATTGTTTTTAATTACATTAATAATATGCTCACGTTCAAAATTTTTTACAGCTTCTTTTAGTGAGACTGGAAATCCATATTTAGAAATATTTTCTTTTATATAATCAGAAAGATCTTCAACTTTAATTACATTTTCAGGTGCAAAAATAACAGCTCGTTCAATAATATTTTCAAGTTCTCTAACACCACCACGCCAATTGTGATTTATTAAAGCACGCATTGCATCGTTATCAACGCCAAGTATTTTTTTACCCATTTGATTGCAATATTTTTCAACAAAAAAGTTTACTAAAAGAGGAATATCGTCCCTTCTTTCATTTAATGAAGGCAATGAAATTTCAATAACATTTAAGCGGTAATATAAGTCTTCTCTAAATTCACCAGCTTCAGTTTTTTTGAATAAATTTTGATTAGTTGCAGCAATAATTCTTACATCCGTAGAAATAGATTTAGTTCCACCAACTGGGATAAAGTTTTTTTCTTCAATAGCACGCAGAAGCTTTACTTGCATATTAAGGGGCAAGTCGCCAATTTCATCTAAAAAAAGTGTTCCACCATCAGCAACTTTAAATAAACCAACCTTTTCTTCTGTTGCTCCAGTAAAAGAGCCTTTTTTGTGACCAAATAACTCGCTTTCAATTAAGTTCTCAGAAATAGCACCACAATTTATTGGAAGAAATATTTCATCTTTTCTTTTACTGTTATAATGAATTGCTTTTGCCACAAGTTCTTTTCCTGTTCCACTTTTGCCTGTAATTAAAACATTGCTACTGGTTTGTGCAACTTGTGTAATAAGTCTGAAAACTTTTTTAATTACATTGCTATCGCCAATAATATTCTGAAAACCAGGTTCAGCTGAAACTCTTTTGCGTAGTGATTTGTTTTCTATTGATAGCTGCTTAAATTTAGATAATCTCTTTAATCTAAGGAGCAAATCGTCAAATTCAATTGGTTTTATTAAGTAATCATAAGCACCTTCACGGATAGCTGAAATGGCAGTTTTTACAGAGGCATAGGCAGTCATAATAACAAAAAATGTTTCTGGGCTAATTTTGCTTGCTTGTTTTAGCAATTCCATTCCATCCATATTTGGCATTTTTATATCTGTTATAACCACATCAAAACTATTTTCCTTAATTTTAGTAAGAGCATCTTGTCCATCACCCGAAGTATCTGTTTTGTAACCTTCGTCTTCAAGAACAATTTGAATAGAATCTCTTATAGCTTTTTCATCATCTACAATTAAAACTGTTGTTGCCATTGTTTTTTCCTTTTTTAAGGTAATAATTTAACTGTAAAAACCGCACCTTCATTTTTTTTGCTTTTTACTAAAATTTTTCCGTGCATTTTTTTTATTATTCCATAGCTTACCGAAAGTCCCAAACCAGTTCCTTTTCCAACTTCTTTTGTTGTAAAAAATGGATTAAAAATTTTGCTTTTAACATCGGCATCCATTCCATAACCATCATCAACTATATCTGTGCAAATAAACACATCGTCAAGATAAGTACGAACTTCAATTTTTCCTTCTCCGCTAATTGCATCTAAAGCGTTTATTAAAATATTTACATATACTTGCAAAAGTTGGTCTGGCACTGCTAAAATCATTGGTAGGTCGTGACAAAAGTTAGTTTTGAACTCAACATTTTTTACGCGTTTATCATATTTAACAATTCCTACTGCAATTTTCACAACATCATTTATTTGGAGCAGCTCTTTGTCTTCCCCAGGTGGGCGTGAAAAATCGACCAATTCTCTAACAATTTTTGAAATTCTATCAATATTATCTTTTATTGTACTTAATTGTTCAGCAAGTTTTTCGTCTTTGTTTTTTCTTTGCATTATTTGAACCAAAGCAGAAATAGAAGTTAATGGATTTCCAATTTCGTGAGCAACACCAGCGGCTAATTGTCCAATAACAGCAAGTTTTTCTGATTGGTCAACTTGTTGTTGCAATTTTTTAACTTGTGACAGATCCTGCATAATCATTGTTCTGCCATTATAAGTGCCATTTTGGCTTTTCACCTGAGTAACTTTTAGCTTAACGGGAATTATTATTCCATCTTTGGTTTTTCTTTTTGTTTCAGCAATTTGAACTTCGCCTCTAATTTTGGATTCATGTATGATATACTGCAATTCATCGTGAGACTTTGGTAAATTTGGCAATAAATAAGTTGAGGGTTGTCCAACAACTTCTTTTTCGGAATATCCAAACATTTCTTCAGCCCCATGATTCCACGAAATAAATTTTTCGTTAACATCAATAGCAGCAATAGCAGTATCTGATTTATAAAGAATTGTGTTAAGATATTGTTGATTCATTTCCAATTTTTTTGCAAGTCTATCACGATCGTATTCAATTTCTTTAATCTGCGTGTTTTGATAGAGCATTGAGTAGCGTGCAAAAATTTGTTCAATTATTTCATCAAGAAATCCAATAATTAAAATAGGATTGTGTTTTTCAATTTCATTCTTGTCAATATTACTAAGAAGCGCAAATCTTCCCGAACTAAATATTTGACTAACTTCTAATAGGTTTAGGTTGGTTCTTGAAAATAGATTATAAGAATCTATTAAGTATTGATCAGTTGATAAATAATCGGCGCTGCTAACAACTTCAATTAAACTCTGCATACTTGAATTTACAAAATGGTCAATTTCTAATTTTGATAATTTGTTGCCAAAATTTTGTTGTAATTTTAAATTCCAATTTTCAACTATTAAATTGTGACTATTATTTAGTAATTCAAGAATAGTTTTTTTCATTTTGTTATTTTGTAACCAATTATAAGCTTTTTTATTTTATTAAAAACACTTTAGCAATATCAATAAGTAACGAAGGTTTATTAAATAAAGCTATTTTAAAAACATTTCCAAGAGAGCGTTTTTGCATTGGAACTTTTGAAATGGCATGAGCAATGCTATTATACTTTTCGTCACTTAAGTTGTAGATAGTGTCTTTAATTCTTCCAAAAATTTCATGCCGTTTTCCAAGTCTCTCAGCCCAAGCTTTATCATAAGTTAAAATATGATTTAAATTATTTTGTTTAATTGCTTCGCCAACAATTGTTCCGCCAATTTTACCACCAATCATTCCGCTCACAATTCCACCACCAGAAAGGGGATTTACTTGTCGGGCAGCATCGCCGACCAAAATTATTCCAGGAGCAGATATTTTTTCAAGTGTAATTGATGATGGAACGCCGCCAGCAATTTTTGTTAATATTGGTGCATTTGGGTAATGTTCACTCATAAATTTATTTAAATATGTTTGTGACGAAGTTTTCTTTCCTATTGCACCACTAACGCCAAGACCAATATTTGCTGAATTATTTCGCTTTGGAAAAATCCAAAAATAACCTTCGGGTGCAACGTCTTTTCCAAAATAGAAATAAAGTGTACTTGAATCTACATCAATATTTGCGGCTGTAACTTGTGTGCAGCTTTCCATATCTCTAAAATCGATATGAGTTTTTATTCCAGCCCAACGGCCAATACGCGATTCCACACCATCGGCAGCAATTACAACTTTTGATCGCATTTCTTGCTGCTCGCCTTTATATTCGTATTTAACTCCGCAAACTTTTCCATCTTCAATTATAAGCCCGTTAACATAAGCACGTGTAATAATTTCAACGCCATAGCTGGCAGCTTGTTTGGCTAATTCGTAATCAAAAATACGTCTTTCAAGAATAAAACCAGACTGCTCTAATGGAATGACAACTTCAGTTCCGTCAGGTGAAATCATTGCAAACTTATCTATTGTCGTTGAAATAAAAACATCATCAGGCTTAATAAATTCTTCAATTCCTGCTTTACTTACTGCTTCACCACAACGAACTGGATAACCAATGTCTCTATCTTTTTCTAACATAATTACAGAAACACCTTGTTCTGCTGCAAACCGTGCAGCCATTGAACCTGCAGGGCCACCACCAACTACAATTACGTCATATTCACTTTTCATCTATTTTTATTTACCAATCTTTCTTTGTTGAATTTAAGTACTTCTATTGGACAAGCCCAGACGCACTTTGAACAATTTGTGCATAAATTTTCATCTATCTTTATTTCAGCTTCTTTTAGTTCTATTGCATCTTCTGGACAAACACCCACGCAACAGCCACAAAAATCACATTTATTTGGAATTATATCTATTAATAACATAAATTTTTACTTTCCCATTTTTGAGAATTAAAGATACGTATTGAATACTTGAAATGAAATAGACTCAACAAAATTATTATAGATAAAATGTATTCTTTTCTCTATTTGGTATTTCCATTTTATAAAGAAAAATTAATAAATAATTTGTAAACATAGTTGTCTTTGTTCAATATTATTTGCAAACATGATTTTCATTATTAAATAATCTTAAGAGATTAACTGAATACAAAACAAATTTACATTTGGAAATATAAATTGGAGAGTATGATTAAATGAAACAATCTTTTATATTTGCAACTAATATTATTTTACTTTAGCTGATTATTTGAAAAATTACCAAGAAAAAATAAAAACCTTTGTTAACCAAAATTCAATAGATAAACAGACCTTATCAAGTTTAATTTTTAAGATTGATGAAATAGATTTTCAATCAATTATTAATAATATTCAGGATAAAGATGTTACCTACTTTTACACTAAACAAATAAGTGAAGAAGTTAGCTTTTTAGGATTTAATCCCATTTTTGAAGTTGCAACTTCTGGAAATTCCCGTATTGAGGATACCGAAAAAATAGTTAGCGGGATAGCAAAAAATTTTATTTCAAATTGGGATGAATTTAATATTGAATCAATTCCTTTATTTTTAGGTGGAATGACTTTTACAATTGATAAGCAAAAAGATCTGTGGAGTGATTTTTCGGATTCCGAATGGTTCATTCCAAAATTTTTGTTATTTCAATCAAAAGGAAAATCGTATGTTGTATTTAACTCATACGGTTACGATTTTTCGGAACAAAAAATAGATTTTGATTTTGAACGCCTTAATTCATATTTGACCAAAAATGTTAGTAATAGCCAAAATGTTGGAACGATTATAATTTCTTCCAATGGAAAAGAAAAAAACATTTGGGTTGAAAACGTAAATAAAGCATTAAAAAAAATTGATTCAGGCGAAGTTCAAAAAATTGTTTTATCAAGACAAATTGACTTAGAATTAAACGATAATATAAAAATTTCAAGTGCTTTGGAAATTTTGGGCAAAAGATATCCTCGTTGTTATGTTTTTGCTTTTCGTAAAAACAGCTCCATTTTTTTTGGTGCCTCTCCAGAAAAATTAGCAAAAATATCAAACGGTTGGATTGAAGCAGATGCACTTGCCGGTTCAATTTCGCGTGGAAAATCAGAAGAAGAAGATTCTAATTTAGCTAAAACACTTTTGGCAAGCAAAAAGGATTTAGCTGAGCAGGAAATAGTTGTTTCATTTATTCGTGATTCCTTTTCTCAATTTTGTAGCCAAGTAGTTTTTGAGCCAAAACCAATTATCCGAAAACTTCCCAATATTCAACATCTTTGGACTCCAATTAAAGGGAAAATAAACCCCAATAAATCAATTTTCACTATTTTAAAAGAGTTACATCCAACTCCTGCAATTTGTGGAGTTCCTTGGAACAAAGCCTTAAAATCAATTAAAGAAATGGAACCACACAATAGAGGACTTTTTTCGGGAATGATTGGCTGGTTTAATCTTAAGAATGAAGGTGAATTTGCAGTTGCTATTAGAGCGGCTTTGCTTAAAGGGAAAAAAATATATGCTTTTGCTGGCTGCGGAATTGTGCAAGGTTCCGACCCAGAAATTGAATATGCAGAATCAGAATTAAAATTAAAACCAATAATATCTTTATTTGATAATTTGGAATAAATTTATATCTTAACACTAAATATATAATAAATTGAGATGGAAGAATATATGGGCATTCTCCTAAAAAAAAAATACATAAATCGTTAACTAAACAGATTGATAATCATGACAGAATTAGTAAACAGCAATTCGCTATGGTGCGACCTTCTGGTTACCGCACTTGAAACACATGGTATTAAATATGCTTGCATTTCACCAGGCTCTCGAAATACACCATTGGTAGTTTCATTTCAAAAATCAAAAAAAATTAAATGCTTTGTGAACGTGGATGAACGCTCAAGTGCATTTTTTGCAATTGGGTTGGTTTTACAGACCAAATCTCCTGTTGTAATTATTACAACTTCAGGAACTGCTGTTGCTGAGCTTTATCCAGCAATAATAGAAGCATATTACAATAGAGTTCCCTTAATTGTAATTACAGCAGATAGACCACAAGCACTTCATAATGTTGGCGCAAATCAAACAATAAACCAAGTTAATATCTTCAAAAATCATGTTCGTGGATATTATGAAGCAGGAATGCCAAAAATAAACAAACCAAGTTTATTTGGATTTTCAAAAAAGATTATGCATGTTGTATCAGAAAGCGTTAGTAAAAAAAGTCCAATTCATTTTAATTTTCCATTTGCAAAACCTTTTGAGCCCTCTGCAGGAACAGAGGAAGTTGGTGAAGGCTTTATTGAATCGATGCACAGAGAATTTAGTAAAACCATTTTACATGTTTATTACAAACACAAAGCAAATACTGATACTTATTATTTAGGCGAATTATTGCGCAACTCACCACGTACTATGATTTTTGTTGGAAACAGCAGGCTAAAAGAAGGTGTTATAGATGAGATAATTACTCTTGCAAAAAATCTTAAGGCCCCAATTTTTGCTGATGGATTTTCGAATATGAGATTTTTGAAGAAAACCAACGAAAATATTATTATCAATTTTTCTTCGTTTTTCCAATCAGAAAAAATTAGAAAAGCTGTTGAACCCAAACTTATACTTCAGTTTGGAGGCACTCCTGTTTCAGAACATTTTCTTGAGTTTTTAAAAGGAACAAAAGCGACTAAGGTTTCAATAGATAAATATGGCGATATTCACGACCCAACAAGAACCCAGACTAAAGTTATAAAAGGAAAACCTGATTGGGTATGCAGGATGTTAAATGATTTGCCTTCTCTTAAACCAAAAGAGGAACAAAAAGAATTTTTAAGGTTTGTTTTACAAATTGAAAATAGCGCCCAAGAAATAAAGGATTTATTTTTGGAAAGCACATCATTTCCATTTGAAGGAAATATTATTAATACAGTATTAAAATTACTTCCCGAGGAATCCAATTTAATGATTTCAAATTCGCTACCGGCTAGAGATTTTGATTGCTTTGCAGAATATGATAAGCGAATTAAAATAGCAAATAATCGTGGCGCAAGTGGGATTGATGGAATTGTTTCTACTGCTGCAGGTTTGGCTGCTCAAAGTGCTAATCCAACGGCATTAATTATTGGCGACCTTTCGTTTTTTTATGATTTAAATGGCCTTTTGGCTTTGAAAAAATATAATATTCCTTTAATAATTATTATGCTAAATAATGGGGGTGGGGCAATTTTTGAAACGCTTCCAATTGGCCGCGAAGCAAATGTTGATTTCCTAAATTATTTTAAAGCTCCAACTGAGCTTGATTACAAAAGCATTGTTAAAGGTTTTGGCGGAAATTATAAAGAAGTTTCATCGTCCTCTTCATTTGAAAAAGAATTTAAAAATGCGCAAAAGAAAAAAGAATTTACAGTTCTCGAGATAATCATTAATTCTAAAACTTCGCAAAATGAACGAGAAAAGTATTGGACAGTTTTAAAAGCACAAGTAGAAGCTGAATGTGGAATTACAGATTGATGGAATAACTTTTAACGTAGTTTGCAAAAGTAATTTTGTTCCTTCTGAGAAAATTCCAATAATATTTTTGCATGGCTTTACTGGTAATGCAAACGATTGGCTTTTCTTATTTGATAAAATAAATCCTAAATATTTCCCAATTGCAATAGATTTGCCAGGTCACGGCAAATCTATTGTTCCAAATAATTTAGATTACTTTTCTGCTAAATTTCATATTAAGATTATTACCAATTTGTTAACGCAATTTAAAATTCAAAAAGCTGTTTTTGTTGGTTATTCAATGGGCGGAAGAGCAGCGCTATCCTTTGCTGTCCAAAGTCCAGAAAAAATAATTGCTCTAATTCTGGAAAGCGCAACTGCGGGAATTGAAAATGAAACTGAAAGAAATTCTAGAATTAAAACAGATTACCAATTAGCCGATAAAATAATTTCTAATGGAATGGAACTATTTGTTGAGTATTGGCTTAACTTACCATTTTTTGCTTCATTAAAAAATCTTGACAACAATATATATTCGGGAATAGTTGCTAATAAAAAAAACAACTCACCTATTGGACTTTCAAATTCACTAAAAGGATTTAGTACGGGAATTATGCCGTGTTTGTGGAATAAATTGTCTTTATTAAAATTTCCAATTCTTCTAATTGCTGGAAGTCTTGATAAAAAATATGTTAGGATAAATAAAAAAATGGATTTACTTTTTCCAAATTCTGAAATGAAAATAATTGAAAATTGCGGACACAATACTCACTTAGAAAAGGAAGCAGAATTTGTTATTTTAGTAAATAATTTTTTAAAAAACTTAAAATAATGATTGGTAAATAATGAAACACAATTGGCAAAAAGTTAAAGAATACAGCGACATTACCTATGATAAAATGGATGGAATTGCCCGCATTGCTTTTAACCGTCCAGAAGTAAGAAACGCATTTAGACCCGAAACAGTGCTTGAACTACACGAAGCGCTTATAGATGCAAGGGAAGATAGCAGCGTTGGCGTTGTTCTGCTAACTGGAAACGGTCCTGCTAAGGATGGTAAATATGCTTTCTGTTCTGGTGGCGATCAAAAAATACGCGGCAATAAAGGATATGTTGGAAAAGACGGAGTTCAGCGTTTAAACATTCTTGATGTACAAAAACTTATTCGCTCAATTCCCAAGCCAGTAATTGCCCTTGTAGCCGGCTATGCAATTGGTGGTGGACACGTGCTTCACGTTATGTGCGATATTACAATTGCTGCGGATAATGGAATTTTTGGGCAAACTGGTCCTAAGGTTGGAAGTTTTGATGGTGGTTTTGGGGCATCATTTCTTGCAAGAATGGTTGGACAAAAACGTGCACGTGAAATTTGGTATTTGTGCCGCCAATATACTGCTGCTGAAGCATTTCAAATGGGAATGGTAAACAAGGTTGTTCCTGTTAACGATTTGGAAAACGAAGGCGTTAAGTGGGCAAAAGAAATTTTAGAAATGTCACCACTTGCTTTGCGTTTGTTAAAATCGGCTTTTAATGCAGAACTTGATGGACAAGCTGGTATTCAAGAACTTGCTGGAAACGCAACTCTTCTTTATTATATGAGCGAAGAAGCACAAGAAGGAAAAAATGCATACGTTGAAAAACGAAAACCAGATTTTTCTAAATTTAAGAGAGTACCATAAAGGCTTTTTAGTTATTTCATATAAGAGAGTAAATGGAAGAAAACAAAAAATTTCAGCAAGATAAAGTAATTACAATATCATTTGCGCATTTTGTGCACGATGTTTACACCTCTTTTCTTGCTCCAATATTACCTCTGTTGATTGAAAAGTTTTCGCTGTCATTATCATTCGTAAGTTTTTTAACTGTTATTCAACGCGCCCCTTCTTTGTTTAATCCAGTTGTGGGATATTTCGCTGATATTTTTCCAATACGTTATGTTTTAATTGCAATTCCTGCGTTATCAGCAGTTATGATGAGTTTTATTGGACTAATGCCAAGTGTTTCGCTAATTGTAATTCTTCTGTTAGCAAGTGGAATTGGGGCATCTCTGTTTCACGTTCCAGCGCCAATAATGGTAAAACACGTTTCGGGGAATAGAATTGGCAAAGGAATGAGTTATTTTATGCTAGGTGGCGAAATTGCCCGAAGTCTAGGACCACTCTATATTCTTGGAGGAATATCACTTTGGGGATTAGAGGGAACTTATCGCTTACTCCCACTTGGTCTTTTAGCTTCACTATTGTTGTATTTCAAATTTAGAAATATTCCAATTGCAGGAGAGTTAAACAAAAAGAAGAAAGAAACTGGTGCAATAAAAGTTTTGAAAGAACAGTCTCGCATGTTTGTTTCCATTGGTGGAATTTTCTTTTTTACTTCGTTAGTTAAAAGCTCGCTCACAACTTTTCTTCCGACATATATGACAGAAAATGGCGCTTCACTTTGGGTTGGAGGAATTTCATTATCAATAATCCAATTTGCAGGTGCAGCGGGCACTCTGTTTTCGGGCAGCATTTCAGATAAAATAGGAAGACGATTTACATTAATGTTTATGGCAATTATATCGCCATTTTTATTGTTGCTTTTTGTTTTTGTGAGCCATACAATGTTTGCAATTCCTGTTCTAATTTTAATTGGATTTATTATGTTTGCAACAATTCCAGTTTTACTTGCCGAAGTGAACACAATTAAATCAGAACATTCTGGATTAATTAATGGAATTTTTATGACCTTGAATTTTGCAATTGGTGCCTTGTCACTGCTTTTAATTGGAATATTTGGCGATTATTTGGGATTAAAAACCACATATATTTTATCAGCATTTATCGGCTTTGGTGCAATATATTTTGTCAGCAGATTACCCAAAACAGACAGGGTCTAACAATAATTTATTTATAAGTATTTGTTGCTTTTATTAATCTATCCATAATTGCAATACCAAGTCCTGTGGATTCAATAGTTTCAACTAAAATTAAATCTAAATCTTTATTTTCCAAATTGTGCAAGTGAAAAAAAAGATTTGCTGCTGCTTCTCGCATATCTCCATTTTTTGAGAGAAATTCAATTTGCTCAAATTTAATTTTGGAATTGTTTTCCTTGAAAAACAAAGCCCCAAGCTTTTTCCCCTTTATATCCCCATCCGAAATTTCGGAAAGGAATTTTAATGGAATATTTGGAGCATAATGCTGAATCAATTGTCCAGGAGCATTTGGCTTATCAAAATTATTCACTTTTACTTTTACTAGATTGCATACTTCCGTTAACTGCTCTAATGAAATACCACCATGGCGTAGTAGAAAAACCTCAGTTTTGGTAATTTCAACAATTGTTGATTCAACCCCAACATTACTTTTGCCACCATCTAAAATAATTTTAACTTTGTCCCCCAATTGCTTTTCTACGTGCTCTGCTGTAGTTGGACTCAAAAAGCCAAATTGATTTGCACTTGGTGCTGCAATTGGTCTTCCACATGCGTCTATTAGAGCCTTTGCAATTGGGTGATTTGGCATTCGCACCGCCACGGTAGGGTTTCCTGCAGTTACGATGTCGGGCACAATATCTTTTTTGGTTAGAACCAATGTTAACGGACCAGGCCAAAATTTATTTATCAATTTATATACAATATCATTTTCAATTGTTACTAAGTCGTTTAATTGATCGCTTGATGAAATATGTAAAATTAAAGGATTAAAAGATGGGCGCTGTTTTGCCTCAAAAATTTTAGCAACAGCTGTTGGATTTAACCCATCGGCACCAAGCCCGTAAACAGTTTCTGTTGGAAATGCAACAATTCCACCAGAAATAATTTCATCTGCTGCTTTTTGTATGTTTTCTTTACTGCTATTTATTATCATTTGTTATTCTTTTTTTGGAATAAAATCTATTATTCCTTCTTTTTTAAGCGATTGGTAATCGCGGTAAACATCAACCGTTACTTTGTAAGTCTTAAAATATCCTATTGATTGAATATTGACTCCACCTATTTCTTTGTTAATTTTTATTGAAGCAACAATTGCATTGTTTGCAATCAATTCACTTGAAACAGAATTCTTTCTATCTGGAATATTTTCAATTGCAAAATAAACGCCCTTCATTGCATTTATATAAGCCGAATCAACTTTTTGTGTAAAATCATTTTTTAGATTTATCGTTTGTCCAAATAATAAAATTGGAAAAAACAATGTTGCCACTATTTTCATTTTCCCTCCAGAAAAATATGTAAAAGTATTTCCAAAAATATTCAAAAATAATTCGTGCTACAACTGTTTGTATAAATAAACGAAACCAAAGTACTTTCAAAAATTTTATTTATTTTGCATATATAAAATTCATCAATAATATAAATAAATAATTATTAAAATTTTGTTGCAATTTAAGTTAATAAAGAGAAATTAAATGAAAAAAATAATACTAAGTTTTATTATGGTTTTGGCAAACTTTATTTTTGCACAGGAGCAAGACTCTGCAAAATATTTTTTAATTCGCTGTGATGATTTTGGAATGAATCACTCAGTAAATATGGCAATAAAAAAAATTATTGATTCGGGGATACCTTTTTCTACATCTGTAATGTTTGCGTGCCCTTGGTATCAAGAGGCTGTGGATATTTTAAAAGAAAATCCAAAAGTTGGTGTTGGTATACATTTAACACTAAACGCAGAATGGCAAAACTACAGATGGGGTCCAATACTTGGAAAAGAAGCAGTTCCAAGTTTGGTTGATACAATTGGATACTTTTTTCCTTCACGAAGTAAATTGTTTGCTAACAATCCCAAAATTATTGAAATAGAAAAAGAATTAAGGGCACAAATTGAAAGAGCAATTAGTTCTGGAATTAGAATTGATTATCTAGATTATCACATGGGTTCGGCTGTCGAAACCCCAGAACTTAGAAAACTAGTTGAATCTTTGGCAAATGAATACAAACTTGGAATGTCAGGCTATTTTAATGAGCAATATTCAAGTATAACATACTCTGCCCCACTTGGAACTAAAAACGACAGTCTTTTTAATCGTGTAAAAAATATTTCAATTGGTGTTAATTTGCAAGTTTTTCATGTTGGAATTGACAACTCAGAAATGAGTGCTTTAAAAGACATGAATTTATTTGGTCTTAAAAACATGAGTGTTCACAGGCAAGAAGAATTAAATAGTTTGTTAGCTCCGGGATTATTGGAGCTGCTTAAAGAGGAAAAAGTTATTCCAATTACTTATAGAGATTTAATTCTAAAAGTTGGATTACAAAATATGTTTCGCTCTAGTGATAGCAAATATTAATTAGGAAAATTAATAAAATTTGAATTTCACCACCACTCACACTATTTTAAAACATGAAAAATTTTGAATTAGTTTCAAGTTATAAACCATCTGGCGATCAACCTCAAGCAATTAAAGAACTCACAAAAGGAATTGAGGATGGTGAAAAACATCAAGTTTTGCTTGGAGTTACCGGAAGCGGTAAAACATTTACGATGAGCAATGTAATTGCAAATGTTAACAAACCGACTTTAATTATCTCGCACAACAAAACTCTTGCAGCACAACTTTATTCCGAGTTCAAATCGTTTTTCCCAAATAATGCTGTAGAGTTTTTTATAAGTTATTACGATTATTACCAACCCGAAGCTTATGTTGTTAAACGCGATTTATATATTGAAAAGGATTTTTCTGTAAATGAAGAGATTGATAGGCTACGTTTAAAAGCTACAACATCACTAATTGAAGGCAGACGCGATGTTATAATTATTGCAAGTGTTAGTTGCATCTACGGAATTGGTGCTCCAGACCAATATGCAAAGCAAATTACTTTTGTTAGAAAAGGGGCACAACTTGATAGAAAAGAGTTTATGCGCTCTTTAATTGATATTTATTACACACGCAACGATGTTGAATTTACGCGGGGTACTTTTAGAGCACGTGGTGATGTTGTTGAAATAATTCCAGCATACCAATACGAAGAAGCAATTCGTGTTGAGTTTTGGGATGATGAAATTGAACGGATTTCAATAATAGATGCATTAACTGGCGAGTTTATTAAAGAAGTGGAAACTGCTGCTATTTATCCCGCAAAATATTTTGTTACTACAAAAGAGCAAGTTAATGCTGGAATTAAAACAATTGAAGCGGAATTGAAAGTACGTCTTCAAGAATTTTGGGATGATGAAAAATATGTTGAAGCTCAACGTCTGGAACAACGCACACGTTACGATATTGAAATGATGCGTGAAATTGGCTATTGTTCTGGAATCGAAAATTATTCCCGCCACATGGATGGACGACCAGAAGGCTCTCGCCCATCGTGCCTTTTTGATTATTTTCCGAAAGATTATTTGCTTATAATTGATGAATCGCATGTAACTGCTTCACAAATTAGAGCTATGTATAATGGCGACCGCTCGCGTAAAATGAATTTGGTTGAGTATGGTTTTAGGCTTCCATCTGCTTTGGATAACCGCCCACTAAAATTTGAAGAATATGAAAATTTAACAAATCAAGTGGTTTATATTTCGGCAACTCCTGGCGATTACGAATTGCAAAAAACGGGTGGATTTTATATTGAGCAGGTTATTCGTCCAACAGGCTTGCTCGACCCAGAAATTATTGTTCGTCCAGTTAAAACTCAAATTGACGATTTACTTGGCGAAATTAGAATTAGAGCACAAAAAAAAGAACGCGTTCTTGTTACAACTCTTACAAAAAAAATGGCAGAAGATTTAACAGACTATTTAGAAAACTTAGCCGTAAGAGTAAAATATATCCACAGTGATATTGATTCACTTGAACGTGTTGAAATAATTAGAAATTTACGAATTGGTGATTTTGATGTTTTAGTTGGAGTAAATCTTTTGCGCGAAGGTTTGGATTTGCCCGAAGTTTCACTAGTGGCAATTATTGATGCCGATAAAGAAGGATTTTTGCGAAGTGAACGTTCTTTAATGCAAACAGCAGGGAGAACAGCACGTAATTCTGATGGATTAGTAATTATGTATGCTGATAGAATTACTAACTCAATGAAAAAGACAATTGATGAAACAAATCGTAGAAGAAAAATTCAAATGGAATATAATGTGGAGCATGGAATAACTCCGAAGACAATTTTTAAAAGCCGCGATGAAATTATGGCATCAACCTCAATTGCAGATATGCGAAACAAGGACAAGCTTGAAGAGGCGTCTTTTTCAAAAGTTGCTGAACCGATAATTAAATATATGTCAAACTCGCAGAGACAAGATTTAGTTGAAGAAATGACTTCCGAAATGAAACAAGCAGCCAAGGATTTAGAATTTGAAAAAGCTGCATTCATGCGTGATGAAATTGAAAAATTAAAAAAAATGATAAAATAATTAGGTTAAATATTATTTCGTAAATACCAAGAAGAAGGTCATTTCGAAGGAACTTTTTTTTTGTGACTGAGAAATCTCGCACAATTTGAAAGATTTCTCTTCCGATATAGAGCATCGGATTCGAAATGACAGATTCATTATTTTGCAGAAACTCTAATAAGTTTGGGGTTAAGATTTGTCATGCCGCCAAAGAAGGGCGGTGATTTGAAAAGGCGATACAAATTTGAGCTATTTTATTTCGTGAATACCAAGAAGATTGTCATTTCGAAGGAACGTTTTTTGTGACTGAGAAATCTCGCACAATTTGAAAGATTTCTCTTCCGATATAGAGCATCGGAATCAAAATGACAGATTCATTATTTAGTCGACCCTTAAAAAGCTATAGAAAAAGTTTTAGTACTAGTTAAAGTTAAATTTTCTTGTAAAATTCTATCGAAAATTGATTTGAAAAAATGGAACAAAAAAGAACTCTTCCATTTTCTCATCATTCTTTTGAAATTAAATGCAGCAGCAGCTAACATTATGTTTATTGAGTCACCAATTAATCCCTTGTAAAAATTTCTTCCTAATCTATGGTCTCTCTTCAAATGCCCTATTATAGGCTCAATAGCTGCTCTTCTCCCGAATTTATCTTTCAATTTCTTTTGCTTGTATTTTGTCATAGTCTTATCGCTAAATGGTTTTGGCGTTTT
>Ga0210046_1000259_pt1 | contig 56704 bp, 40 predicted proteins | sample CryGeyCG2114_250_FD_185461 | JGI IMG/M metagenome (GOLD analysis project Ga0210046, IMG submission 185461) | Groundwater microbial communities from aquifer - Crystal Geyser CG18_big_fil_WC_8/21/14_2.50 (SPAdes) (version 2) | ecosystem: Environmental > Aquatic > Deep subsurface > Groundwater ...
TTTTATACCGCATGGCCGATGTTACGGATAGCATTGTTCCTTTTTTAAGCGACACTTTGTCGGCCTCGGAACGCACAACTGCCATTCGTGAAATTACAGGCCGTTTGAAGAAACAAGCCTCCGAAGATGGTAAATACAATGTGGTGGTAAAGGGCTTTTTTAGTGGAAACGAATACTATATGTTTGTTTATACGGTTTATCGTGATGTTCGCCTGGTAGGAGCTCCTCCTTCATCCATCGGAAAATTTGGTGGCGACACCGATAACTGGATGTGGCCCCGTCATACCGGCGACTTTTCGATTTTCCGTGTGTATAGTGCACCCGATGGATCTCCGGCTGATTATTCAGAAGACAATGTGCCCTTGATTCCAAAACACTCTTTGCCCATTTCGCTCGATCCCGTTAAGGAAAACGAATTTAGCATGATTTGGGGTTATCCCGGATCAACCGACCGCTATCTGACTTCTTCAGGAGTTGAATTCAATATGGAATATTACTATCCTCCTTTGATTGAGGTGTTTGGTGAGAAATTGGCCGTTTGGAAAGAACACATGGATGCCGACCAAGAGGTGAAAATACAATATGCTTCCAATTATGCTATGATTGCCAACAGCTGGAAATATTTTATCGGCCAAAAGCTGGGCATCAAGAAACTGGATGTGTTTGGTGAAAAGAAGGCACAGGAAGACGCATTTTTGGCTTGGGTTGGCAAAGATGCCAGACGCGTTGAAAAGTATGGCGATGTGCTGAATGTGATTGATGCCGACTACAAAAAGAAATCCTCAGGAATAAAACCATTGATTATTGCCAGTACAACCGGAGTTGGTGGGGCTGAGCTCATCAGCATAGCTCAGGGATTTTCAGGTCTGGAAGGTTTAATGGACAAGGTAAAAGAAGAAAAAGACAAAGATAAAAGGGCCAAAAAACAAGAACAGGTTGATGCTGAAATAGCTTCATTGAAAGAAGGATTGGCGGAAACCTATAAAAATTATGACGAAGCCACAGACAAAGATGTTTTTGCTAAGATGACCGAGCTTTATTTTATCAACCTTTCACCAGATATGCAACCGGAATACCTGAAGAAGCTGGTTGAAAAGTACAATGGAAATTATGGCGAAGTAGCCAAATCTATCTACGAAAAGTCGTTCCTGTCGAATGAAGCAAAGGCGATGGCGTTTCTTAATAAAGCCAGTGCAAAGGCGTTGAAAAAAGACCCGGCCATGAAAGTGGCATCCGAATATATGACCAAACTGATGGCTGCCGGTAAAGAGTACCGCAAAGAAGGAGAGGATGTTGGAAAAGCCGAAAAACTATTGGTGCAAGCCATGCGCGAGATGTACCCTGACAAGAAATTCTACCCCAACGCCAATTCAACGCTACGGTTTAGTTATGGTAGTGTAGGCGATTATTACCCCGCAGATGCGGTACATTACGACTTTGTTACCTACCTTGATGGTGTAATGGAAAAAGAAGATCCGACCAACGATGAATTTATCGTAGACCCAAAATTGAAGGAATTGTATAATAAGCAGGATTACGGCCCTTATGGACAGGATGGCAAGCTGGTAGTTTGTTTCCTGACCAACAACGACATCACAGGAGGCAATTCGGGCTCGCCCGTTATGAATGGAAAAGGTGAGTTGATTGGACTTGCTTTCGATGGTAACTGGGAAGCCATGAGTGGCGATATCGCCTTCAATAACCAGGTTCAACGTACCATCTGCGTGGATGTACATTATGTGCTGTTTATCATCGATAAATTTGCCGGCAGCACCCGGCTCATTGATGAACTCGACATCCGCAAATCAGCGCCGCAGCCTATTCGTACCGAAAGCATCGCTACTGAAGCTGCTGTTCTTGTACAATAAATAAATGTTTCAATTATTTGCCAGCTACTGCCCGAAAGGGTGGTGGCTTTTTTTTTGGGTGAAAGTAATGAGTTTATTATTCTTCTTGTTCCTTTTGAATGACTAAGGCTGTTCGATATTCAATTTAGCTCTTTTTTAAACATGCAGAGTATCCCGGGAAAGTTAGCTTGATGACGTTATTGACTTGAATTTGATTGATTAGGTACAACTCCTCCAAAAAAAATAACCGCCATTCCTGATTCAGAACGGCGGTTGAGCTAACTGCAAAATTATTCAGACTACTAAAATTATCCTGTTATAAGTGGTTTAGTCACCATTGATAATGGCATCAAATTCTTCCTGGGTTAGGAATTGTGGTACATAAGTTACTCCCTGGAACTGCAATTGAGCCACAAATGCCCTGAGATGTGCTTTGGATCCTTTGGTTAAATTACCAAATACAATGAGAATGGAGTTGTTGGTGGACTGAGCCATGCGGTCCGTCAAATCAACAATATCCACTTCTTCGATGGTGGCGCCAACCGTTAAAGCTGAAATCAAGGATTCGCTACCCTGAGCCAGGAGTTGATCGTATAATATCTGAAGATCGGGGTTGTTAAATTCTCCCGGATTAACCGACGCCGGATCTTCCAGATTAAAGAAGTTGATGAGAGTGAGCACCTGTGTGGTATGAATATTTTCACTTCTGGAGATAAAGTCAAAAACAGGTATATTCCACTGATTGAACAGATTAACGTATACATCGTGCGCCAGTTTTTCTTCTTCTCGCATAAAAAGCAAGGCCGCTTCCTCATTATCTGTGATGGCATAAACCAGAGAGTCCAGGCAGGTGCCTCCACCGGCAGGAATGTTAGAATTGATGATTGCATCAAATTGTTCCCAGGTTAAAAACTGAGGAACATAGGTTATTCCCCTGAAAGCCAGTTGGGCATTAAAAGCTTTGAGGTGGTAGCCTGAAGCGCGCAACAGGTTTGTATACAGTGTTTTGATGGTATCAGAAGTCGTCTGGCTGAGGTATTCTTTCAGATCGAGAATGTCAACTTCCTCGATGGTTGCACCAACGATCAGACCGGCAATCAGCGAATCCTGGCCTTTCACAATCAAATCGTCGTACAACGCCTGTAGGTCCACATTGCTGAATTTACCCAATTCCGGAAGTGCAGGATCGGTTAAACCGTAAAAGTTAATTAAGGCAAGTACCCGGTTTGTGTGGTAATCTTCGCTTTTGGCGATATTCTCAAAAACCGGAATTTGATACAGTTCGTTCAGATAAACATATATATCTCTCGCCAGTTTTTCTTCTTCTCGCATATAAATCAAGCCATCCAGGTCAGTCTGACTTGCTTCGTTGGTTTTAAGGTTAACGGTGTCGTTTAGTGTGGCGACAGCATCTTCTTTTTTATCGCATGAGGTAAATCCAAGTACAAGGATTGTAAATGCGATCAGCATCCGGTTTTTAATCATTACTCTTTTCATCTTATTATATTTAGTGAATATTATACTTGATAGCCGTTTCGTTCGCTATCTTTGACGATGCAATGATACAGCCGTGATCAGGCAAAACTGTTATGATATTTCACATAAATTGTATAAGATTTTATGATTTGTGTGAAAAAATAACAATAGAATCGGGGGGGTCTGGGGGTGTTGAAATTGGTTATTTTGAGAGCCAAAATCAAGTGTAAATAAGATTGAAAAGGGGTCTTATTCTATCTTTAAAATTGGAATATTGATCTGATTATTAGAAATATACCGAATCCAGCCAGGGCGATACCTGCAAGTTTATTAATTAAAATCAGGAACTTATGGGTTGCAAATTTCTTGAAGCGTGAAGCAGCAAAGGTTTTTATAATATCCGTGATATACACCACTGAAAGTGTTCCGGCAAAAAACAGGAACAAATCGATTTTTTGTCCCCCGTATCGGGAAGTGATACCCATCACGATGCTGATCCAAAATAGCCAGATAAAAGGATTGGCGGTATTTAAAAGAAATCCTTTTCCAAAATATACCAATGGATGAGGCGAGTTGGCATCCATATTTTGGTCCTCCGGTACCTCAAGTTGTGTTTTACGTTTGTAGGTAAAGAAGCCGAAAATAATCAACAAAGCGCCTCCCGCTATACCCATTGTCTGGTACTTTGCATTTTCATCAAAAATACTGGTTGCGCCAAAAAGTGAAACAAGGACAATGACAATGTCGTTAATGAAAATTCCGGATGCGAGCAATACTCCCGGCCAAAACCCACGATGGATACCCGTTTGTATCAGGGCAAAAAAAGCCGGTCCAAAACCAAAAAACAAAGCCAATGAAAACCCCAGGATAGTTCCTTCAAGAAATACAGACATCAAAGTATTTTTTACTATTTATACCAAACCGCGCTGTTTCAGGTAACGATCCCACTCATCGAACCGGGAATTTTTTAATACCCTTGGAAACTTATTTGCACTGCCTTCTTTTCCTTTTTCTTTCATGTAATCGTAAAAAACCTGGGTAGGCAATACTTTTACAAAAACATCCTTAATTGCTTCCATGCGCTCAACACGGTAATCATCATTCAGGTTTTTTAAATGATCGTCTATTTTTTGACGTGCCAAATCCGCATCGAGTGGATCGTTTGTGCCAATATACCATCGATGCGCGAAAAGCGAACCATGACGAACCCCTGCTACCGTAAATTCTTTTACTTCGATATCTAAATCCTCTTGCATCAATTCAATAGCACGGTTCATGTTTTCCTGCGATAAATGCTCACCGCAAATGCTGATAAAGTGTTTGGTGCGTCCGGTGATGACAATTTCTGAATGTTTTTTGTCGATAAACTTGATGGTGTCTCCCAACAAGTAGCGCCATGCTCCCGCGTTGGTGGTCATGAGCAACGCGTATTCTTTTCCCAATTCCACATCGCCTATGGAAAGGGCCTGTGGGTTTTCCTTTAAGTTTCCTTCATCATCAAAATTTTCAGATGTAAATGGAACAAACTCATAGTAAATTCCGTTGTTCAAGATCATTTCCATGCCTTCTCCATCTGCGCGGTTCTGATAAGCCACGTAGCCTTCACTCGATAAATACGATTCGTTGTACATCAATGGTTTGGCAACCAATTTTTCAAAACTTTTAATGTAAGGCTTAAACGACACCCCGCTATGAACGTATACCTTCAGGTTGGGCCAGATGTCGTGTATAGTCTTCAGATTGTATTCTTCAATAATGCGTTCCATCAGGATTTGAACCCATGCAGGAACACCAACTAAAATACCAATATCCCAGGTAGGCGCTTTTTTTACCATCTCGTTGAGTTTGGTGGCCCAATCGCTGGTTTTCGAAATGCGTCTTCCCGGTTTATAAAAGTGCTGAAACCAAAATGGAATATTTCCGGCCGTAATACCTGAAAGATCGCCTTCATAATAGGTGCCGTTGTATTGTAGGTGTGTGCTGCCACCGATCATTAAAATGCCTTTTTCATAAAAATCAAGCGGAAAATCATACTTGGTGGCCGATACAAGCTGACGAAGCGTCGCTTGTTTGATGCCTTTGAGCATATCATCCGTTACCGGTATATATTTACTCGATGCTTCGGAAGTGCCCGAACTCAACGCGAAGTATTTTACCTTCCCTGGCCAGGTAACATAGGTTTCACCATTCAAAGCCCTGTACCACCAACGTTTATACATCGCCTGGTAATCGTGCACGGCCACAGAAGCCTTAAAATCCCTTTCAATATCTGGTGAATTGAGTAGTTTCGAAAATTTATAATGTTCGCCGATAGCGGTAAACTGTGCTTTGCTCAGAAGCTTGATTAATTCCTTTTGTTGAGCTATTACCGGGTTTAATTTACTCAATTTTTTTTCCACAGGCTTGCTGCGCAATTCAAAAGCTTTCTTTATGATGCTTCCAAGTATAGGCATAGTTTTACTATTATATAACAGCAAAAGTATTAAAAATTGCGAACCGGCTATACGCAGGAACATGTTTGGTAGTGAACGAGGATGCCCGATCGAAAAATGTCTAATTTCTGACAATGACTCCTCTTGTCTGCAACTCCTCCATATGTGTTTCCAACTGTTTGACTTCCTGCTTACTCAATATAAATGGATTGTCCTTTACGATCAGGAATTTCAGGTTTGGCTTTTCAAGTAGAGTCCAGGGGAAATAGGCAATTTGATTGCTTTGGATGTCGATTTCATTGAGTGCAGGCATAACAGATAAGTCCGGGATCTCGAACAACTGATTGTAACTGATGTCCAAAATTTCGATGTTACTTAATGTGTTGATCCATTGTGGGATGTAAGTAATTTGATTGTGATGAACATACAGAAATGTAAGGTCTATTAAATTCCTCATGGTATCAGGCAATACTTTTAATTGGTTGAATGCCAAATAAAGTCGCTTAAGATGGGTCATGTTTCCCAGCTCCAGGGGGACGTATTGCAATTCATTGTAATACAAATCCAGTTCCTGAAGCTGAGGAATTTGTGTAACGGCAATGGGAATATATTTAAAATGATTGGAATAAAGAATCAGGGTATTGAGACTGTCCAAGTGTGTAACAGATGCGGGTACATCGGTAAGTTGATTTTTTCCCAGGTTAAGTTTTTTTACCTTTTTTAGATCACCGATGTTTTCCGGTAGTCGGACCAAGTGATTGCCTCCCATCTGTAAAACTTCCATGTTTTTCAGGTGTCGAACGAATGCCCTGGTCAGCTTTAAGCGGTTATAATTTATGTCCAGGTCGTTGAGGTTTTCCATTCTGCCCACCCATCGCGGGATGCGTTTTATTTGGTTGTTGTTGACGGTGAGTACTTTAAGATTAGGCAGGTTTTTAATGGAACGTGGTATTCGCTTCAAATTATTCTCAGATAAATTGAGACTGACAATGGAGTCGTTTTTTTTAAACCTGATTTTCTTAATCTGGTTGTTCGTGAGCACAATGGATTTTAAATGGCGCGAATAACTAATGGAAGAAGATATCTTTTTAAGTTGATTGTCGGAAAGGTTGATTCTTGTTACCCGATTGTATTTTTCAAGATCAGGGAGTGTTTCAAGATCCATCCCTGAAAACGAAAGTTGGGTGATGGTATCAGGATCTGCCTGATTAAATACTTTGAAGAATGCATCCCTTTTTAATATGGCGGCCTGGTGTCGTTCTCTCATCCAGGCTTGAAACGAGGTATCCATTTTGGCCAGTTGTGCCGGCGTCATCTTTGTTTCCTGGCTTATAAGCACTAGCGAAAATGCTGTGGAGACAATGAATATAAGAAAAAATTTATAGGCTATCATCCCATAGGTTTTTGGTAATAACGAAGGTTTTTAACTAATATTTTAGTTGATAAGAAAAAAGATCGTTTTCTCAGATGAAAACCTGACTATAAATTACTTCTCAAGGAGATGAAGCCTTCCAAATTGCAGAACTTCCGGAAAAGGTAACTTACCACTAAAATTAGGTTCTGCCCGTTATGTCCAATAAATTGCTATTTTCGCCACTCACTAAAATATTAATATGAAAAACTCAATTAAATTATTATCATTGCTGGCGATGGCCTCAATTTTTGTTATGTCGTCTTGTAAAAAAGATGAAACCACCAAATCACCAACGGAGTATTTAACTGCGGGTAACTGGAAAGTAACAGGTATGACCATTAATCCCGGAATTGAAGTAGCAGGAATTGTTATTACCGACATTTATTCTGTTGGGGTGCAGGATTGCACCAAAGACAACCTGATTAAATTCAATACCAACGGTAGTGTAACCGATGATGAAGGCGCAACAAAGTGCAGTTCGGACGACCCACAGACTACTTCGGATGGTACATGGACTTTAAGCACCGATTCGAAAACTTTAACTATCTACTATCCTGATTCGGATCCTGCACCAGCTACCATAGTTTCTCTTAATGGAACAAAATTAGTGGTAACATCGCCACTATTTGCAGACTTTGGATTTGGCGAAACAAACTACACAGCCACCATTACCATGACGTTGCAGTAAGCCTATTCAAAAATTTTAAAAAAAGGCCGGCGATTTTGCCGGCCTTTTTTTTATAATGTAAGCTGGACAGCCGATCTTTACCTGCTAATAGTGTAATTTGTTAAATGTCAACATAATATAAAATAGTCGGCTTACCCGTAATTGACAGATTATCAACTTATCAGTAAATCGATTTAAAATAATAAGATAACCCACACTTTCTAAAATCAGGTTTTGGTCTTAATTTTAAGTTCGCTTTTATAAAGGAAAGTAATCATTTTTGGAATGACATTTTGATTTTAGAAGTTAGTCCGGATTTGTCAGAATCTATTTCCATTTTCCCAAAATATTTACTTTGGCAGTGCGCTGGTAGATTGAAATTCCACTAATTTTGAGCCTGCTTTAACCACCAACCAATGTATATTATTGATCGGTGGATAGAAATTTTTAGTGTAATTCGCAAGAATAAGCTGCGTACTTTTCTTACCGGATTTAGCGTTACCTGGGGAATCTTTATGCTGATCATCCTGCTGGGTTCGGGACACGGGCTCGAAAACGGTGTTCACGATCAGTTTTTCTGACTTCGACATCCGGTTATGCCGGGCTGGTGGCTGGAGTTGCGCTGGTGGAGGCCATTAACCTTGCCCTGATTAAATTTCAGGTAAAATCTGAAATGTTTGAACGCCCCGAAGTAGATTTTTCTACCGCAGTAACCGCACTCGTTATACTCATTGTGGCAGGAGCATTGGCCGGGATCATCCCAGCCAAAAGAGCTGTCAGCATCAAGCCGATGGATGCATTGCGGGTGGAGAATTGAGGAGTGTACAATTCGCTGAAAGCAGCCAGGCACATTCCATAAAAGGAGGCGAAGAGCCATAAAAAAGTTAGTTCCTTTAGAAACCACCTTTTTTTTGGTTGACTTAAATATGGGGACAATCTCCACCATCAAAAGCCCGTCTGGTTATCTTTTTTAAAACATCCCTATTTTGCGTGTCTCCATTTTATTCCCTTTCTGAATTGAAATAAGGTAAATACCTCCCTTAATAGATCCAAATGAAATCGGTTGGGAACTTGTATAATTCTCAGAATACAGGGTTTGCCCGTAAAGATTCATCACCCGGATCCGAGCCCCATCCCAGTTGCTTCCGGCTTCAACAATAAATTGATTGTTCCGGCTATACATCTTTACTTCGTCAACCAACTCAGGTTGAGAAATGCCCACGGTGCCCCAATCTTCAACCATTACATCATCCATAAATATACCATAACCTTGCGGGGACGATAAATGCCAGCCAAGAAAAACAACGGTATCGGCATTGGGTATTAGTAATCCGCTTCCTTCAAGCCATTCCGGGTAAAAGAAGTCGATCCCTTCAAAAAGAAGATGGGTTAATCCATTCGCATCCGGTGAAAAGCCCCAGTATAACGACAGGGTTTCAGGGTTTGTGGGCAGAAAACTGTGGTAGAAATATGATACATTGTATTCTTTGCCCTCTTCAACTCTGAAAGGAAGTGAAATCAACCAATTGTTATATTCCGTCAATACCAATCCTTTTGGGTTCCAGCAAGCCATGGCGTTGTTACCAGTATGACCAATCAGGTTGGTGCTTATCCAATTTGCGTCCGAATTATCTAACGACTGCCAGAATTCAGGCAAATCGGAACCAGTCACATCTTCAACACTTTCTGTAAAAGGATAGCTATTGATGGCAGGCATGGTGGTGAAAGACCAGATTTCGTTGCAACTGATGGCTGTTCCCTGGATATTTCGCGGTATGACCTGTAGATAGTAAGTGGTGTTTTCCTGCATGAGGGTTGAAAACCCATTTTCAGAAAAGTTAGTACCATTGATGGTGTTCACGGGAGTGGCTATACCACCGCCATCGGTTCCAAAAAAGACATCATAACTTGAGGCAAACAGGGCGGGATTCCAGGAGATCCATTGGTTAAGAAAGACATTCACATCGCCATCAAGTGGTGTTTTAAGGTTGTTTGAGCATTCGGGTATCACCGCGTACTCATCCAGCCCGGTGATGATCATCGAAAATGCCTGCTGATTGCCCTGAAGTGTACCACCATGGCTAACCCTGATGGTATAGGGGCCAGCGGCGAGATCCTCTGCAAAAACCATCTCAACATTGTCGACCTCATTTATTGAATTATTGGTTGCTGCGGCAGAGGGGTTGTTGCGATCCAGCTTATATGGATAGAAAACCGCGTTGTTTTCGTCAACAACCTGAAGATCCAGGTCGTTTACGAGCATCGCATCCGAAGGATCGAGCTGGGCTGTAACGGGTGTCCCAACAGGGTCAGTCCAACAAATAGTGATCCGCAGGTCAGTGTTTTCCAGTATTTGAATCTCTCTTTCATAAACATCACCCTGATTCAGCACCAATTCGTTGATCGCATTTTGTTGCGTGTTTTCAGTAATAAGTGTACTGGCACGTTCCGCGTTCATCAGCCCCCAGCCAAAAACATAATCCGGTCCGGGGAATTCCCCGGCTTCATCGGCAGTATGCAAAACAAGTCCTTTGAGTGTAGCAGCCCGCATGGGGATTCCGCCATGAAGGCTTTTATAATAATATTGCAACATGGCCATGGATCCTGAAACATTGGGTGCTGACATGGATGTTCCCTGAAGGCTGCCATAATCGGAATTGTTTCCGTTCAGACAAGAATATACATCAACCCCTTTTCCAACAATATCCGGTTTGATGCGGCCATCATCGGCTGGTCCCCAGCAACTAAAACTGCTCATCACAACACTTTCGGACCCTGAATAGTTTGGCACTTCATATACGGCACCAACTGTAAGAATGTTTTTGGCTACTTCTTCGCTGCCAAGGCAGTCGTATCCATCAATTCCACCATCTTTTTCAGGCTCTCCGTTTTGACCTGCATTACCTGGCCCTTCGCCCCGGTCGTTTCCTGCCGACCTAACGATCAGGTAGTTGGGTGCATTAACAGCAATTTGATCCATGGTTTTCGAGTCATTGTCATAGAAACCAAATTTATAGTCTTCGGTGGGCGATACATTTGCATTGCCATACCAGGTCCAGGTTCCGTTGGTCGTGTTGTGGTTCCATCCCCTGATTAAACCATACGAATGATTTGAAATTTCCAATCCATTGGCTGCGGCTGTAGCCATCTCTGAGTTGTCGTTACTCCATTGCCACGATTTCAGGCTTGCAGAATAAACCATTCCTTTGGCCGAGGGAACAACTCCGGCAGCAACCATGGTACCTGCAACGTGAGTAGAATGATAATGCGTTGCACCACCATCCATTACTGTTACCCTTGAAGGGCCCTGATCGGAAAATTCCTGATGTGAAGTCAATACACTTCCTCCATCCCATTCACCAAGTTGGTCGTATCCCGCACCAGTTAAATCCAAACCGGCTCCACCTCCAGGCCAAATAGTATTTACGCGGGTTGTGATGGCAGCACCCATGTTGTGGGTTATGTAATAAACTGGTTTCCCATCTCTTACATCAATCATTTGAATTAGTTTCCCATCCGAAGTTTCTTCGGTAATTGGCAAATGATGTAAAGAAGAATATTGTTGCACTCTTACCTGGCTTTCATTCCATTCATCATTATATTCTTGGGCCAATTGATGTAAGGCAACTACATTAGTTACTGTTTGCGCACCAACCGCCATGACAGCCAATATGCACATTGCCAGTATAATGGATTTTAATTTTTTTGTCATTCTTTGTCGGTTTTGGTATTTAACTCAATATCACAAGACAAAACTAGTCTCTTAATTATGGTTATCAATTTATTAACTAAAGTTTAACATTTAACAGCTTTGTCGGATTAATTGCTCAAACCTGACAAGCTTAAAGTTTTTTTTATGACAATTATTTTGGCAAACGACAAACTGACGATATTGGTCGTGATGATGTATCATAACATATAACCGGGCCATTTGCAGTTGTATTTCCAACTAAAGCTGTTTTTCAGATTAGTTTTTATATATTTGTTGTTGTTCGATGCCATATAGATCAAGATGTTAAAGAAAATTCTCTTTTTATCTGTAATAGTCTTCCTTGTTACTGTTTTAAATGCAGGGCAAACCATTGATAGCCTTGCAGGAATATTACCAAAAAGTACCGGAATCAACCGGGTTAACATATTATGTGATTTGTGTTGGGAGTATCGTTTTGTTTCAGGTGATAGCGCGTTAATATATGGTAGCCAGGCACTTGAATTGGCTGAAGCCATTGATTACAACAAGGGAGTCGCACAGGCCTATAATGACATGGGCATTATTCATGTCGACAGAGGTTCGTATGCGATTGCGCTTGACTTTTTTAATCATTCGATGCAAATCAGGAAAAAGCTTAACGACAGTTTAGGCATGGCTTCGCTATACAATAAAATGGGAATCGTTTATCAAAAACAAGGCAAATTAAAAGAGGCTCTAGAGAATGCTATCCAGGCACTTAATATGTATGAGGCGCTTGGTCAGGAGCTATGGATAGGGTATAGTTTAAACAATATAGCCATTATTAACTACAACATGGGTGATTTATCCACATCCATCGATTATCACCAGCGGGCCCTGGTATTTCGTAAAAAACTGCACGACAGATATGGAGAGGCTGGCTCATATGGTAATATTGCCAACGTTTTTCTCGAAATGGGCGACACAACCCTCGCCATTGCCAATTATCAGAAAGCGCTTCAAATAACACGTGAAATTAAAAATGATGAGTCGACGGCTGCTATGTTGGCCAATCTGGGTACCGTCTATTTGTATCTTGGAGAACATAATAAAGCATTAAACTTTCTCAACGAATCGTTGCAAATCAGAGAGCGACTTAAAGATCAGAAGGCCATTGCCTCTTCTCTATTAAAGTTGGGCACTGTAAACATGAATTTAAAACATATACAACTTGCCGGAGATTTGCTTTACAGAGGTTTAAGAATTGCCAGATCCATTGGCGTTATAGAGGAGGAAATGCAAGCCTATAAGGAAATTGCCAGATGGCATGCCCAACAACGCAATATGGATAGTGCTTTTATATATATGGATTATTACTCGAACACCAGAGATTCGGTTTACGAACAAAGACTCAGTCAACAAATTATTGATACCCAGGCTAAATATGAAACGGAAAAAAAAGAACAAGCGCTGGAATTGTTACAGCATGAGAATCAACTTGTGGAAATAAGCCTGAGACAAAGAAAAACGGAGATCTTATTGCTCATTTTTATCATTATTTCCCTGGTTGGTGCGGGTATATTTCTCTTCTACAGACGTCAGCATAAGCAAAAACTTGCTCTAGATTTAGCCATTATCCGTCACAACGAACAGCGTATACAAGCTGTGTTGGATGGTCAGGAAGAGGAACGGCGGCGGATTGCACGGGAATTGCACGATGGGGTCGGGCAGTCGCTTTCGGGCGTCAAGTTGAAATGGGAAAGTATTTCAGGAACCATTAAAAGCGACACATTGAGGGAGAACCTGCAAAGTTTATCTGATTTAATTGATGGAGCCGCCACCGAGGTTCGTACCATTTCGCATCAGATGCTGCCAAAAGAACTGGAGCAATTTGGCCTGGTAACAGCACTCGAAAGTATCCTCCATATTATTAAAGATTCCGGTGGAATAGCCTGCACGTTCAATTATCACAATATGAATGAACGGCTGTCACAGGTGATTGAGTTGGGTTTATTTCGGATTGCACAAGAATTAATCAATAATATTAATAAACATGCCGAAGCAACTGAGGTAAATGTTCAACTGCTTAAAAGAAGCAAGCATCTTGTATTTATTGTTGAAGATAACGGAAAAGGATTTGATTATGAACTGAACAAAAGTACCGGAATTGGCTTGATGAACATAGAAAGCCGGGTTCAGGGTTTAAAAGGCATATTGCACTATGAAAGTAAACCCAGGTCAGGCACATTAGTTACCATAAGAATACCATTATGATAGAAGAAATTAAGGTCTTGTTGGTGGATGACCATCAGATCATTATTGATGGATTGCAGTCGTTAATTGAAAATGCCGAAGGCATCCGTGTAATTAGTCAAGCCAATAATGGCCGCGAAGCACTTGGAATATTAAAAATATTGGATGTGGATGTGGTATTGATGGATATTGATATGCCTGTTATGAACGGGCTTGATGCAGCAAAAATAATTCATGAAAACTATGAGGCAACCAAGGTGATTATCCTATCGATGCATGGTGACAAAGCACTGGTTAAGGAATTAATAAAAATGGGTGTGGATGGTTATTTGCTCAAGAATGCCAGTAAGGATGAATTGCTTAATGCCATAAAAAGGGTAGCTTCTGGCGACCGGTATTTCTCCTCCGATGTAACTGTTTCGCTTATGAACGATGATCCTGCGCACAATAAAACGATCACTAAATCCGGCCTTAAACTTACCGTTAGAGAAATTGAGATTCTTAAATTGATTGCCGAAGGATTTACCAATAAAGAGATTGGAGAACAGCTGTTTATCAGCCATCGCACGGTTGATACCCACAGAACAAACCTGATGAAAAAATTGAATATTAACAACGTGGCCGGTTTGATCAGTTTTGCAATAAAAAATGACATCATTCAATAGTTAAATGGCCAATTCATTTTGTAGGGGGTCTGTATTTGTTGTAGGTAGTTTATCAATTTCCGAATACACCTTAATTTTAAAGCGGTTCTCAGTAGATTAAAAATTTACGGTGAATCGCTTAGTTATATACGGATATTACTCTATTCTCCACTTCTTTCCACATCGTATTTTTGTTTCACTCTTGGTAAAAATTTAATACTTAACGACTATGATGACAAGAAATCTACTTTTGGGAATGATTATCGTACTTTGCCTGGGATTGAGTTCCTGCAAAAAAAACGATGATAGTGGTAATCCAAGTACCGGAAATGGTACATTGAGTTTGAATTATGGAGGAACTTCCTGGTCAGCTTCACTGGCTGTTCAGGGTGTAAATTCCAGCGGTGTGATTAACGTGACCGGAAGTGACTCTGAAGCACGCCAGGCTTCTGTAATACTAATGGGCGTCACTCAGCCGGGAACCTTTCAAATCACCACTGGTTCGTTCAATCAATTAAGGTGGACTGAAGGACTGGCTCAGGAGCAAACTTATGTAGCTTCGGGTATCCTTGGCTCCGGAACCATTACTGTAACTGAAATTAGCGACAGTAAGATTGTTGGTACCTTTAGTTTTACGGGGTACAATACCAATGGTGTTTCCAAGGAAATTACAGATGGTAAGTTTAGTGCTAACTTTTAGTAGTAAGCTATAAATCCGAATTTGGGCAAAAAGAGGCTGTAAAATAAGACAGCCTTTTTTTATGTCCTCTGGATATTTGGCTGCTAGAACCAATTCAGCAGGTTGAGTGTCCCGATGTCGTTTGAGGTATTCTTTTCCAATACCGCTTTTAAGATATTTCTCCCTTTTTCTTGCTTCTTCTCTGCTTGTCACTTCTTCGACCACTAAAATATTCCATGGCCTGTATCCTTTTGTAGAAGTTGTTTTACCACTATTGTGTTCTTTGAGCCTTTTTTGCACATCTGTGGTAAAACCAACGTAAATCCGTTGATCAACCTCACTAACGATGGCATAAACAAAGTACATGGTGAAATTGTCTGAAAAAGGTTGTAGCCCCGAGTGCCTGCCTGTTCGGCAGACAGGGAATCGAACCACTATCTAAAGTTTAGGAAACTTCTATTCCCTGCCTACGGCAGGTGAACCTCCTATTTATCCCTGACCCTCTTAAGATATTCTTTTCCAATACCGCTTTTAAGATATTTCTCCCTTTTTCTTGCTTCTTCTCTGCTTGTCACTTCTTCGACCACTAAAATATTCCATGGCCTGTATCCTTTTGTAGAAGTTGTTTTACCACTATTGTGTTCTTTGAGCCTTTTTTGCACATCTGTGGTAAAACCAACGTAAATCCGTTGATCAACCTCACTAACGATGGCATAAACAAAGTACATGGTGAAATTGTCTGAAAAAGGTGGTAGCCCCGAGTGGAATCGAACCACTATCTAAAGTTTAGGAAACTTCTATTCTATCCGTTGAACTACGGGGCCAATGTTTTTAATTCTTTATATCTGTTTGGTCTGTAGTTCGGAAAACTTCTATTCCCTGCCTGCCGGCAGGCAGGTATCCGTTGAACTACGGGGCCAATGTTTTTAATTCTTTATATCTGTTTGGTCTGTAGTTCGGAAAACTTCTATTCCCTGCCTGCCGGCAGGCAGGTATCCGTTGAACTACGGGGCCAATCATTTCAGGCGCAAAAATAATAAAAATTTCCAGCTGAAAAACCACTGTTCACTTTAGCTGATGATGCCAATCAACAATTACATCTTTCCTTTCACAAAATTTTCAAGTTTGATCAGGTCAGCGGTGAATTTCCGGATGCCTTCGGCCAGTTTTTCAGTGGCCATGGCATCTTCGTTCAGCAACCAGCGAAAAGTAGCTTCATCGGCATGTATTTTTTCCATATCCATCGCTGCCGACTTGGTTTCGTCCAGCTTTTTAGGAAGTTCGATGTTTTCCATGTTTTCAAGTTCGCCCAGCAGGCTCGGTGCAATGGTCAACAAATCGCAACCGGCCAACTCCATAATTTCACCGATATTTCTAAAACTGGCGCCCATTACCTCGGTGGCATAGCCAAATTTTTTATAGTAATGGAATATTTCGGTTACTGACAGTACTCCCGGATCTTCCGTTGCCGGGATATGATCCACTTTTCTGTCATTTTTATGCCAATCCAAAATGCGACCCACAAAAGGAGAAATCAGCTGTGCACCGGCTTCAGCGCAAGCTACGGCTTGTATCTTGCTGAACAGCAATGTCAGATTACAATGAATGCCTTCTTTTTCCAGTACCTCGGCCGCTTTTATGCCTTCCCAAGTGGAGGCTACTTTGATGAGGATACGCTCTTTGGGAATGCCGGCATCGGCATACAATTTGATTAACTGACGTGCTTTCGCGGTGGAACCTTTGGTGTTGAACGACAGACGGGCATCCACTTCCGTGGAAACACGGCCCGGGACAATTTTAAGGATTTCCAATCCGAAATTAACAGCCAGTTTATCCAAACACAACGCCAACCGGTTGACTTCTCCTATGGCATTTTCTTTGGCGTAAGCAATGGCCTCGTCTACCAATCCGGCATACCTTACATCCTGTGCGGAGGCATAAATCAGGCTGGGATTGGTGGTGGCATCCACCGGAAGGTATTGTCTCATCGTCTCAAAATCGCCGGTGTCAGCCACTACACGGGTGTATTTTTTTAGTTGTTCTAATGCGTTCATCTTAGTTTACTTTATTTCACTACCGTTTTTAAAATCTTCGGTCGGACTCACAAAACAAAGCTTTCCATCCTTGTCTTCAGCCATTAAAATCATCCCTTGTGAGTCGATGCCTTTTAGCTTTCGCGGAGCCAGGTTAACCAGAATGCTCACTTTGCGACCAATGATATTCTCTGGTTCGTAAAATTCAGCAATTCCTGAAACCACAGTACGTTGATCGATGCCGGTATCAATTTTTAATTTGAGGAGTTTTTTAGTCTTTGGCACTTTTTCGGCTTCCAGAATGGTTCCGGTTCGGATATCCATTTTCATGAAATCTTCAAATTCAATAAGCTCTTTTGCCGGTTTCGCAGGTGCTGCATTCTGGTTTTCCTTTTTGGTGTCGAGCAATTTTTGCACTTGTTTTTCCACTTCTTCGTCTTCGATGCGGGCAAAAAGAAAGTCCGGTTCTTGCAGTTGATGTCCTGACTTTAACAGATCGTCGGCCCCGGCATCATTCCACGAAAGTCCGGTGAGGCCGATCATCTCCTGCAACTTTTTAGCAGAGAAAGGCAAAAATGGCTCTGAAAGTATCGACAGGTTGGCGACAATTTGCAACGAAACATTTAAAATAACCTTCACCTTTTCTTCATCGGTTTTAATGCGTTTCCAGGGTTCCATTTCGGTGAGGTATTTATTCCCCAGACGTGCCAGGTTCATAAGTTCCGAAAGGGCTTCTCGGAAGCGATACCGCTCGATGGAAGCACTAATGATTTCCGGATAACGGGTCATTTCTTCCAGTGCCGTTTTTGATATTTCATCCAATTCTCCACGTTCCGGCACCTGACCGTTAAAATATTTTTGGGTCAATACCAGTGTGCGGTTAACAAAATTGCCATAGATGGCCAGCAGTTCGTTGTTGTTTCGTGACTGGAAATCCTTCCAGGTAAAATCGTTGTCTTTGGTTTCGGGTGCATTGGCTGTGAGTACATAACGCAACACGTCCTGCTTTCCCGGGAAATCTTCCAGGTATTCGTGCAACCAAACCGCCCAGTTGCGTGAGGTGGAAATTTTATCGTTTTCGAGGTTGAGGAATTCGTTGGCGGGCACATTCTCCGGAAGGATAAAACTACCCTCGGCCTTAAGCATCACAGGGAAAATAATGCAGTGAAACACGATATTGTCCTTGCCAATGAAATGCACCAGTTTGGTGTCAACGCTTTTCCAGTATGGTTCCCAGTCCTTTCCGGTTTTTGCTGACCAGTCTTTGGCTGCCGAAATATAACCGATAGGCGCGTCAAACCACACGTATAGCACTTTTCCATCAGCACCTTCGATGGGCACTTTCACTCCCCAATCCAGGTCGCGGGTGACAGCACGTGGTTTTAATCCCTGATCGATCCAGCTCTTCACCTGACCATATACGTTGGCTTTCCAGTCATCCTTGTGTCCTTCCAGAATCCATTCGGCGAGCCAGGGTTCATAATTTTCGAGCGGCAGGTACCAGTGTGTAGTGTCTTTGAGTACGGGTACATTTCCGCTTAGCGCAGATTTGGGGTTAATCAATTCCATTGGACTAAGCGATGTGCCGCAGTTTTCGCACTGATCGCCATAGGCCCGCTCGAAACCGCAATGAGGACAAGTACCCGTGATATATCGATCGGCCAGAAACTGATTGTTTTCTTCATCAAAATATTGTTGGTTGTTTTTTTTCACAAACTTTCCTTCTTCAAATAATTTTTTGAAGAACGCAGAAGCTGTTTCATGATGGATGGCTGCCGAGGTCCGTGAATATATATCGAAAGAAATTCCAAAGGTTTCAAACGATTCTTTAATCTGATGGTGATACCGATCGACTACCTGCTGAGGTGTGATGCCTTCTTTGCGGGCTTTGATTGTAATTGGAACCCCATGTTCATCCGATCCACCAATAAAAAGTACATCTTCGCCGCGCATCCTTAAATAGCGTGCATAGATGTCCGCCGGTACGTAGACACCCGCTAAATGGCCGATGTGGATGGGGCCGTTGGCATAAGGCAGGGCCGAAGTTATGGTGGTTCGTTTGAAATTTTTAGACATACACATCAAATTTTCCGTAATTTCGGCAAAGTTAATCAATCGATGCAAATATGATCAATCTGCCCACTCTGAAAAAAGGAGATAAAATTGCACTGGCCGCACCGGCACGAAAAGTCAGCCAACAGGAGTTGGCTTTTGGGATCAACGAGCTTAAACAAAGAGGGTTTGAAGTTGTGTATGATGAAAATCTCTTTCTGGCTTATAACCAGTTTGCCGGAGATGATTTGCACCGAACCAGGTACCTACAACGACTGCTGGACGATCCAACTATTAAAGCCATTTTTTTTGCACGAGGTGGTTACGGGAGTGTTCGAATTATTGATCGGCTTGATTTTTCAAAATTTGTTCAGCATCCTAAATGGCTGGTGGGTTATAGCGATATCACTGTCTTTCATTGCCATGTGAATACCCTCTATGGGATTGAAACCATCCACGGGCCCATGCCGTTTGGTTTTGATGTCAATACTCCTGAATCATTGCGGTCGTTGTTTGCAGTCCTGTCGGGAAAATCAGATCAAATCACCTGGCCAATGCAATCAATCTCCCGAAAGGGAAAAGCGAAAGCCAAACTTGTTGGTGGTAACCTCTCTGTTTTATATAGTTTGCTTGGTAGCCGTTCTTTTCCTGAAATGGACGGGGTCATCTTATTTTTGGAAGACCTGGACGAGTACCTTTATCACATCGACCGCATGATGATGGGCCTGAAACGGGCAGGGAAGCTGGGCAAGCTGGCCGGGCTGGTCATTGGCGGCATGAATGGCATGAATGACAACACCATCCCTTTTGGAAAAACTGCCGAAGAAATCATTCAGGAGGCGGTTGAAGAATTTGATTTTCCGGTGGCCTATGGTTGCCCGGTGGGTCATAAACCTGATAACCATGCGCTGGTAATGGGAAGGGAAGCGGAACTTGTGGTGGGAGTAGAGGTTGTCCATTTAAAGCAATAAAACGTTTCTACTTTTTTTAAACATGCAAAGAATGCCTTTTCCTGTACATGATTTAAGCTTGGTGCTCTAAACGTTTTGTCATTTCCTTTAGCAATTCCTTTAATAGCTCATTTTCAGGCTGCCCTTGTTGGCAAACCAGTAATCTTTTTTGAAAATGATAACAGGTCATGTGACGTATTTTAACCTGCCGGCTCAGTTCGTATGACGAAATGTCAGGAATTTGACACACAAGCAATGACAACTTCATGGCAACATTAAGTGAGAATTTACAATGATGAAATATCGTGTGGGCGGTAGCCGATTCCTCCCTTTTGCACTTGGTGCATCGCCGTGAAGTGACGCTTTTACCATGACACCAATTGGTATGACCGCAATGGCGGCACACAAATCCATCCTTCCACTTTAATTCCGCGAGCATTTCAAGACATTGCAACTCATCCGGGAAAATCGTAGAGAATTTTTTTAATAAATTTGACGCATTATTTACTTTTTCTGCTTTTTGATTCATAAAATTGAGCAACTTTGTTAAATACTTTTTTTTGGAACAAGATTTGAAGCAAAGGTAACAAAGTGATCTTAATGTGATACATTTTATTGTATATTTGCCGAAAAATTAAATTAAAATAAATCTGATCAAACTAAATATGAGAAAATTAAGTGTATTATTCGTTTTTGCCATAGCAATATCGGCTTTAAGTTGCACTAACATGAAAGGTAATCAGGAAAATAAACTGAATAGTGAAGTTTCTGAGTCAATCTCCAGTCCGGCTGATGAGGAAGGTAAAATTGCTCCGGAATATTTAACTTACGAAACCTTTCGTGAAAAAGTATGGGACTTTGAAAAGAACCCACAAGAATGGAATTATCAAGGAGAAGTCCCTTGCGTAATTGACTTCTATGCCGACTGGTGTAAGCCATGTAAACAAGTGGCCCCGATCATGGACGAATTGGCCATAAAATATGCAGGCCAGGTAAAGATTTACAAAATAGACGTTGACAAAGAGAAAAAACTGGCCAGTGTATTTGGTATTCGCAGCATTCCATCCGTCATGTTTTCACCCAGGAAAGGACAACCCAGCATGCAAGCCGGGGCACTTCCCAGGGAACAATATATCCAAATCATCGAGAAAGAACTTTTAAATCACCCTACTTCAAATAATCAATAATTCAGAAAATATTAATGTACATGGAACATCTTACCAAACAATCCTTCCAGGATAAAGTATTTAACTTCGAGAAAAATAAAGACTGGACTTTTGAAGGAAAATTACCCTGCCTTATCGACTTTTACGCCGATTGGTGCCAGCCTTGTAAAATTGTGGCTCCCATTTTAGAGGAGTTGTCGAAAGAATACGAAGGAAAAATCAATATTTATAAAGTGAACACGGAAGAAGAAACAGAGCTGGCAGCAGCTTTTGGAATTCGCAGCATCCCTTCTTTGCTCTTTTGTCCGAGCGAGGGCCAGCCACAAATGGCTCAGGGAGCACTACCGAAAGAAACACTGGTTAAGGCCATCAATGATGTGCTTCTAAAAGTGGTAGGATAATTAATTTTCATACATGGATTGGAGGCCGTTATTAATTTAACGGCCTTTTTTATTTCAGTTTGCTCAAATCGAAAATTTTAAACCGTGCAAATGTCTATTTTTGTATCTGATTCACATTGGCCATCATGGAATTATCAGGACTTCCTGCTCATAACAACAACATGTTAATTTTACCAACAGCCTATTGCGCTCCTGTGGAGTATTTTGCCCTAATCTCACAAAACCAGGCTCATGAAGTGTTCATCGAACAAATGGAGACTTATCCGAAACAAACCTGGCGCAACCGTTGTACCATTCTCACTTCCCAGGGATTGCTCAACCTCTCCATTCCTGTTCAAAAACCACAAGGCAACCATACACTTACCCATCAAGTGGAAATCATGAATGAATCGACCTGGTACGTAAATCATTGGAGGGCTATTACTTCCGCATACAATGCCTCCCCTTTTTTTTTATATTACCAGGATGAATTGAAGCTGTTTTTCAGCGGGGAACATGCTGACCTATTAGAATTCAATACCTTATTGACAAATCATTTTTTGAAACTTTTAAACATCACTACTACATTAATTTTTACTGAACAGTATGTTTTTTCACTTGAAACTACAGATTATCGCAGTGCCTTATCACCGAAAAAGGCACCTGTTTTTCAATATTTTCCATCATACACACAAGTTTTTTCTACTGAAAAACCTTTTGAACAAAACCTGAGCATTCTCGATTTGCTTTTTAATCTGGGGCCGGAGGCTGGCTCCTACCTTAAAAAAATCAGATGATCGCCAATAGAAAAAACGTAACTTTGTAAGTTATTTGATTCTACACACAGCATTTTGAGAGAAGAAATCAAAAATAGGTTTTCAATTACCGCCGTTTATCAAACAATATTTTTTATAAGTCTCACAGGGATTATTCTTGTTATAATAGACTTCGGGTTCAACCAGTCAGCATTTGCCCAAAAACTGATTAACGGTTTCTTGTTGTTTGTATTATCAGCCGGATTTACCTCATCCATTATCAGATATATTTATAAGCCTTTAAAAATCAAAGTAAAAGTGTTACTCTTTGATGGCGCAAGTATTCTTTTCATTGGGCTCATCATCGCAGCCCACTTTGTTTCAAACGATCAATACTACTTATTATCAACTTTACATCATGACATCTGGATTCGTGTTGCCATTTTATTGATATTTGTCAGAGAACTGGCGAATCGAGATATTGATTATCGGCGTACCACCCTAAATCCTGCTCAGTTGTTTATAACCAGTTTTCTTACGATTATTTTTATCGGAACACTCTTGTTGATGCTCCCCAAAGCAACCTTTACGGGGATTTCGTTTATCGATGCCTTATTTACCTCCACAAGTGCGGTTTGTGTAACAGGACTTATCGTAGTAGATACGAGCAGCTATTTTACCTTTTTCGGACAACTTATCATTCTCATGCTCATTCAACTTGGAGGAATCGGCATTCTTACATTTGCCAGTTATTTTAGCTACTTTTTCAAAGGAGTATCTACCTATAAAAGTCAACTGGTAATTGGAGATATGACCAATTTGCAAAAAATGGGTGAAGTATTTACTACCTTAAAAAGAATCATTTTAACCACCTTTTCAATCGAATTAGCAGGTGCTGTTCTCATTTATTCGAGCGTGGACAAAGATCTGCTGACTTCCGTTTTTGAGCGCGGATTCTTTTCCGTATTTCATGCCGTTTCTGCCTTTTGTAATGCGGGTTTTTCCACGCTTCAAAACAACCTTTACGAAGAGGCATATAGATTTAATTACTCTTTGCAGCTGGTTATCATCACTTTGGTTATCATTGGTGGTCTCGGTTTTCCTATTGTGTTCAACTTGTTGAAATATTTGAAATATCAGGTACTAAGTCGACTAGTCAAACCTGCGGGCACTGAAAGAAAAAATATTCCCTGGGTATTAAATATTAATAGCCGTATTACGCTCGTTACCACCTTAACGCTTACTGTAATGGGTACCGTTCTTATTTATTTTGGGGAATACCACCATACCCTTGCCGTGCATCCTGGTATAGGTAAGGTCGTCACAGCACTTTTTACAGCCGCCACCCCCAGAACCGCAGGTTTTAATACCATTGACATCGGTACCTTGCAGTTCCCAATTCTGATTATGATCATCTTTTTAATGTGGGTTGGAGCTTCTCCGGGATCCACCGGTGGAGGTATTAAAACAAGTACTTTTGCCATCGCTATTTTAAACATCATCAGCCTGGCCAAAGGTAAATCAAGAATAGAGGTGTATCGCAGAGAAATAGCCGACATTTCTGTAAAACGCGCTAACGCAATTATTTTACTGTCTATCATGGTCATTGGATTTGGAATATTGGGCATAGCGTATTTTGATCGTGAAAAGGATCTGTTAAGCGTTGCATTTGAATGTTTTTCCGCCTATGGTACCGTTGGTTTAAGTATGGGAATAACCGCGGGCTTAAGTACTGCGAGCAAAATGATTGTCATCGTCATCATGTTTTTAGGAAGGGTGAGTATGTTGACTATTCTGATAGCCCTATTTATCAAAACCAAACACAAGAACTATCGTTATCCGACTGAAGAAATTGCCATCAACTAAAATAAAAGTAAAATGAAATTTATCATTTTTGGACTTGGAAATTTTGGAGCCTCACTTGCTCAAAAATTAACCGAACGTGGCCACGAAGTAATCGGCATCGACCACAGCATGAGTAAGGTAGACGCGTTTAAAGAAAAAATTTCGCATACCATTTGTTTAGATGCTACCGATCAATATACCGTTCCCGGCCTTCCACTGAAAGATACCGATGTGGTAATTGTGGCCATTGGTGAAAATGAGGGTGCCAATATTATGGTGACCGCCTTATTAAAAAACCTGAACGTAAAACGTCTGATAGGCAGGGCTTTAAATCCGCTGCACGAAAATGTGTTAAATGCCATTGGTGTGGATGAAATAGTGCATCCGGAGGAAGAAACCGCGGAACGATGGGCAAAAAAACTTTGTTTGGTTGGTTTAATTGACTCTTTTAAGCTGGACAACAATTTTAGCATGGTAGAAGCCAATGTTCCTAAAGATTTGGAAGGAAAATCAATAGGTGAAATAGATTTTAGAAGAAAATATAACCTCTTAATATTAACTACAATAAAAAATACTCAACATAAAGGCATCTTGGGGATGAGTCGAAAGATTACTGAAGTGCAGGGAGTTGCATCGCCAGAGGTTGTTCTGGAAGCCAATGACGTATTGGTGCTATTTGGTGCCAATCAAGATATTCAATCATTTTTAAAAGAAAAACGATGATGAAAGTAAATAAAGGATTTGCCAGTGATAACTGGTCGGGGGTTTGTCCTGAAATAATGGAAGCAATTCAGCGGGTAAATAAGGGCCATGTTTTTTCCTATGGCGAAGGTAATGAGGCCATTACTCAAGAGGCCATTCAAAAGTTTAAGGCGGTTTTTGGAGAAGCAATATCGGTGTTTTTCGTGTACAACGGAACTGCGGCCAACGTGCTTGGTATAGGTCACTTGTTGCGACCTTACCAGGCCATCGTTACTGCTCACTCGGCTCACTTGAATGAAGACGAATGTGGTGCCCCGGAAAAAATCAGCGGCAATAAGATCCTGTCCATCGAAACCAAAACCGGTAAAATTACCGCCGACCAGGTAACCCCATTTTTACACAGCTTTGGATTTCAACACCATGTGCAACCCCGGTTAATTTCCATTTCGCAGGTTACTGAATTTGGCACTGTTTACACACCGCACGAAATCCGTCAGCTGGCCGACTTTGCACATGACAATAACATGTTGTTGCATGTGGACGGTGCTCGTATCGCCAACGCCGCTGTTGCTTTAGGCCTGGAATTGAGGGAAATAACAACTGACGTGGGTGTAGACGTGCTATCGTTTGGAGGCACCAAAAACGGCTTGATGTTTGGTGAAACAGTCATCTTTTTCAATCAACAGTTGGGCAAAGATTTTGAGTACACCCGAAAACAAGGCATGCAGTTGCATTCGAAGATGAGGTTCATCGCCGCTCAGTTTTCACGTTATCTACAGGATGATCTATGGAAGAATAATGCCCAAAATGCCAATCTGATGGCTCACTACCTGTTCTCCGAAATTGAGAAGATCCCACAGCTGACCATCACACAGGAAGCCCCGGCAAACGGCGTATTTGTTCAAATGCCCGAATACCTCATTCCGGCAGTTCAAAAGAAATACTTCTTCCATGTGTGGAACGAAACTACCCACGAAGTCAGGTTGATGTGTTCGTGGGACACCACCAGGGAAGATGTGGATGGACTTATTTCAGCTATCAACATGGAATTGTAAGATTCCCGTTTACATTCCCAAAGTTGTTTTAGTTAAAAAGTCGGGGTAAACCATTTTTATCTGAAACAAATTCCTGCTCCACTTTTACACGGTTTCTGTCTATTCTATATTTCTGATTTTATGGGCATTAACGAATAACACGGTGCCCAGGCTTTCGTAGCCTTTAAACAAATTAGAGCCTGAATGTTTTAATGATTCTTTTCTAAATCCAATCATGGTCAGCCCTGCATCGTACGATTTGAGATTTACCAGCGTTTTTGCCGGGACATCTGGTTTTCGGGCTATCACCTCAATATTGGCCGTGGTGATAGGCAATCGTCCTGAGGTAACCAGATGCTCCATTTCTTTACGAACCTCAGCTTCATCCTCAGGTTTGCAGATGTCAAATATTTTGATTTCAGATTTTTTCCAATCGGGATGACCCGAAATGATGAAACTCAACAGGATTAATAGGTTCGCATTTTCAGTGTCTGTTGATGAAATCCATATATGAATACCATGTTGGTATCTTATTTCTTTTCTGCTGCCGGCCAGAATCAACACATCAAATTCCCCTGAATTAACCAGGGCATAGTTCTCAATAATAAACTCAAGGTTATCATCCTTTTCTTTATCGTATTCAAAAATAATCATGTTGTTTTCCATTCCGGCAATTCCGGGGATTTGAATGGCCTGGGCAATGGCAGAGGTATATGAAGGCGAAATAATCGTGTCTACATATACATGGCTGTCTTTACGACGCATGATCATGTTAAGTTTTTCCAGTTCTTCCTGTGCTTGACGGTATGTCGTCCTGGAATAATACCCTTCAATACGGTGTAGATAGGTCCCGAAACCATATTTGTACGAAATCCAGTCGAGCAGTAAAAAGGCTTTATCGCGTTTGAACGAATCTTTTGAAATGCATATTGCACTAGGGCGCCATTCATTAAACGAATTTTTACCGCTTTTTTGCAGGAAAACCTGCAGGTTTCGGTTCAATTGAAAAATGGCGTTGGAGAAAACAGAGGCAAAACCTTTCCTGGTCTTATGATAGCTATTCAAATAAATATAAATTCCAATCATGAAAGCAAAAGCCAACAGGGCATAGGGCGTGTTGATTTTAAACATCATCCAGATAGAAACGATGAACCCCATCAACGATAAATACCAACGCGATTTAAACGAGGGTCGATACGATGGGGAAGACCCAAAATGATTTAAGAACGAAATCAGGCACAATGCCCCGTAGGTAACCATGAAAAACATGGAGATAATTTCTGCCACGGAATTTACATTGCCCAAGGCTACAAATATCAGGGCAATAGATACCGTAACCAGCGATGCGTTGATAGGCTCGTTATCTTTTTCGCGCCCTGACGCCAGCCAACGGTTCACTCCCCTAGAAGGAAAAGCCTTGTCCATGGCTAAAGCCTGTAAAGTACGGGGAGCAACCATCACCGAGCCTAAAGCGGAGGAAATGGTAGAGGCCGCTAGTCCCAAAGGGATCATGATCGCACCCTGAAGAGCAATATTACCCATAATCAACTGGTTGTTCGACAGGTCTTCAGGACTTGCAGACATGGCCAATTTATAAATCACGAAGAAGTAAATAACCATTCCGCTAACAGTTGCCAGGATTGTGCCAATAGGAATGGATTTGGCTGGGTTTTTCAAATCACCCGACAACCCCACACCAGCTGTCATACCTGTAAACGCCGGGAAAACAATGGCAAATACCAGAAAAAAATCCTGTGAATTACGAAATTCCGCATTCAACAGGTTAAAATTTGATTCGCCAGCATATTCGGAATGTCCCAAAAAAAACATCACCAATGCACAAAACAGTACCACCACCACTACATACAAAGCCTTTACCCCCAGGTTAGCCCCTTTTGTTAAGATGAGTGCTGCTAACAGGAGCATCGAAGGGATGCTCACCACCTGCCTGGGTAAGTTGATGTAGAAAGTCTCGTGAATGTATTGAAAGAAATAAGTAAAAGCCTCGGTAAATGCGATGACATAAAATGCGACACTGATTGCTTGCGACATAAACAAGGCAATACCAATGGTGGCGCCGATATTAAGGCCAAACGATCGGGAAATAATAAAATATTCGCCACCACCTTCAACCCTTTTGTTTGTTGCAATTTCTGATATGGCCAGCGCGGTTGGAATAGTCACCATGTGACCCAGTATAATAATTACAACTACTCCCCAAAATCCGATAGTGCCCACAGCAAAGCCGAAACGTAAAAATAGAATGGCTCCCAGTATGGTGCTTATGGCCGTGAAAAAAACCGGAGCGGTTCCAAATTTTCTTGTTGAAGATGCGTTAGCCATAAAACGTTGTTGATGAACAAAACTAATTAAAAGTAGCCTACAAAACAACCATTTTAATTTAGATTATCTGTCAACCTTTTCCAAATTAAAATAGACTGTTGCCAAATGCGTATGTCTGAATTATTTATGAACGCGTTTTATAAACTCTTCCACTTCGGGCACTCCACCCTGGTAAACCAAATAACCATTGTATGGTTCGCGTTGGGTGATTTCATCGTTGATCGGAGTGAGCATCATTTCTTTTACTTTTTCAGGATCCTCTGTCTGTCCGAGTATCCAGCTAAGTTTAACCCATGCCACTTCGGGCAACATATTCCCCGCTGGTACTATTCCCTTGGCCATCATGTCGCGACCAGTATCGTACACGAACATGTGCACAAATCCCCAAATAGTTTGCAGGGTCATAAACATGTGAACACCTTTGGCATGTGCCCGCTCGATGGCAGGATACAACTCTTTATTCACGTGCCCTAAACCTGTTCCCACGAATATAATCCCTTTGTAGCCTTTATCCACCATGGCATCAAGCACATCAGGACTCATGGCCGGGTAATAATACAACATCGTCACTTTATCACTAAAATAGGGCAGGATGGTTACTTTTTTATCGGGGCGGCGTTTGTTATAAATCTTTTTTATTGGTGTTATTTCCTTTCGGCTGATCATTGCCAGGGGCGTATCGCCGATGGTTCGAAAAGTAGAGCGATATGAAGAGTGCATTTTTCGTACCCGCGTGCCTTTGTGCAATAAGCCATACTCGTCCGAAGTAGGCCCAAACATACAGATCATTACTTCAGCAATATCCGACTCGCCGGCAGCTTTCATGGCATGCATCAGGTTGAGAGCCGCGTCGGAACTGGGCCGGTCGGATGAACGCTGAGAACCCACCAACACCACCGGGACCGGCAGGTTCTGGCACATGAACGACAGAGCCGCGCCGGTATGGTGCAGGGTATCGGTTCCATGTCCTATGACAATTCCATCCACCCCTTTCTCAATTTCTTTTCCAATGGCGATGGCAAGTGCTTTGTACTGCATCGGGCCCATGTTTTCGCTAAATACAGCAAATATTTTTTCGGTTTCCAGGTTGCAGATATCAGCCAACTCAGGAACGGCCCCATATAACTCTCCGGGCGAAAAAGCAGGAATCACCGCCCCGGTACGATAATCCAGACGGCTGGCAATGGTGCCGCCGGTTCCAAACAATTTCACCTTTGGAAGTCCTTTGGTATAGGGGAATTGCTTCTCAGGAATTTTATAATTGGCTTTTTTATAGCCGGTTTCTATCATTCCCAGGATGGTATTCACATCAAGTCCGATGTTGTACCCGGTAACAATCTTGATTACAATATGCTGGTCATCATCATTTTCCGATCGTGGCAACACCGTCCCTTCAAATCCCCCGCGCGTGGTATCCACCCGGGTGGTGCCCCAAACCCTTACCTGATATTTTTTTAAAACTTCGAGTGCTGCTCCTTTATAACCCTGAAATATATCGTTATCCATTATCACGCAATTTGCTGGTTCTCACTTAAAACCAATGTTTATATAAGTTTACTTAAGCCGGACAGGTCAACATTTCCGAGGGCACGTTTTCGTACCTGACCAATGACCCAGTTTCGCATGTTTGTTTTTGAAATCTCCTGCTTGCCATCCATGAATTTAGCTTTCAACATAGGAAGTTTGCTTTCAATTTCCTCTTTTGAAATCTTTTTAAAACCAATACTTTGCAAGATGGAATCGAAGTCCATTTTTGGATGTTCAATCATTTCCTGAAGCATGTAAGCGGCCAGATTGTGGTGGATTTCTCTTGCTTTTAAAAAGGCAAACAGTTCGAAAATCCGGTTGTAATCGAAGGGATCGGGTCCTCTGAAATGACCTTCGGCAAACTTGACCTTTTGACCGAAAAAGAGGGCGATAAACTTAGGGTCTGCTTCTAATTCGCTTGCCATGCGCTGAATAACCGGAAACAGGTTTTTTGAAAAAAGGTAGGTGTATACCTCTTCCGATACATCCCATTTTTTAAGCTGTTTATACGAATCGATTACCTCGCGGGGTAATTTTTTCGAAAGGGAGGTAATGTATTCCTCGGGCAATGGAATGGGCGGAGAGTCGGTGTCGGGATACATCCTGTCGGCACCTGGCAGCACGCGTTCGAAGAGGGTGGTGCCATCAGCAAGCGATTTACGTGTTTCGGGTGGCACACCTAAAAACGCCATTTGGCAACGCTCTTCGATGGTTTCAAAAGCCGTTTTCATATCCGCTTCGGGACCCCAAACCAACAGCTGCACATCTTTTGCCCCGGCATTCATCTGGCGACGAAACTCATCCCAAACAATCTCATCAACATCCGGGTAAAGTTGTTCGCTGGATTGCATGTTGGGTTTCTCGAGACAGGCTATTACTTTGAGGCGATCGGCAATTTCGTTGGCAAACGACTGTCCCGGTTGTGTAAAATACGAAAGCACCCCTTCAAATCCCGGAAGATTGACAACCATTACTTTTTCTGCCTTTCCAACCAATGGTATTTTATCAAGCATGGCTCCGTTTACAAAAATAAAATCAGCCTTCCATCCTTCAACATCCGTAATTTGGTTGTTAAGCTTTTCTTTTATTTGCAACAAAGCCCATTGCCTAAAAACTTCGTTATGTGTTAGTTCCGGAATCCATTTGGTATGGGCCACGCCTTTTATTTCAACACGGGTACCTCCTTTACAGCTCACATTCACATCCTGTCTTCCTGCTCCGATTCCGGTTCTCACCAGACCGGTGCTGCGGTTTAAAAACCGGATATAATCACAGGCTTGTTTAATCTCGTCAGGAGTATCGCAATCAGGGTAGGTTACGGTTTCGATGAGTGGCATTCCCAGCCTGTCGGTTTTATATACCCGTACATGACCGATGTCGCTAATCTCACGGCAAGAATCTTCCTCGATGCTGAGTTGTATCAGCCTGATTTTTTTGTGGGGGAGTTCCAATTCACCTTCTACGCCAAGAATGGCTGTACGCTGAAAACCGGCCGGGATACTTCCGTCAAGGTATTGCTTGCGTGTGATGTGAACTTCGCCCACCACATTCAATTTCGATAACAATGAAATCTCCAGGGCAATGCCTAAAGCCTCTCTGTTTATGGGAAAAGGAGGAGTATCGTCTACGTCATAGGTACAGGCATTTTCGTTGTTTATCCGGTAATTAATTTCCTTGCGGGTTCTAAACTCCATCAGGGCGGTACCATCGTACACACCCAATTCGCTCAATGTAGGCCGCATGTGCCGGATCAACTCTGCATCATATTCTTCGTGGTGGTGATACACACCTGCCGGGCAATGACAAAAAAGTTTCTCTTTGGTGAGCAACTGCTGGTGAACTTCCAGCCCTGCCATAAAACCAACACGCCGATAGGTTTCCGGGGTAGCTTCCCTGCGTGGGACATACCCCACTAATTGCTTGCTGTTCTCATAATTACGCCTGGAATCAAACTGCATTGTATCTGAATTATGAATTCATATTAAAAAAGAGCCAAATGTAACATAATTGAGGCAAAAATAGGGCGGAAATTAATTTATAACGTTTCAAAAATACAAGCCCTAAAAAGGATGCCGCTATTGAAATGCACGTTTTTTCAACAGATAAACGCAAGCGATAGAGTTAACAATTAAAAATACAGTCAAATTGGATATGATTGGTAAAGATCTTCAGCTTATGTATCAGGTAATATGATAGAGCTGACCTCAATACCAAATGGAATTCATGCCAGTCATCTTAATTTACATAACTGATAACCAATAAAAAAAGAGCAAATTATTATTTAGAATAAATATAAATTAGGGGGGGTGCAATATATTTTATGAAATGGCATAAAATAACATTACTTTTGGTAGTAATAATTAGAGTAGTGCATGTAATTGACATTACCTGAAAGAAAACCTCCTTAATCAATAAACGAAGATGACGCAAATCACAACGAAAACAAAGAAAGGAGGTCGTTGGCAAAGATAAAATAAATTTCCGATTGCGAAAGTGTAAAAAAGTTCTGCAAGCTTACCGTGACTACTACCTTCTTGCAATCACTAACAAATTTTATTAATTTTAATCTTTGAACTATGAAAAAATTATTTGGAATTATAGCAATAGCATTACTATTTAGTTTTGCAGGAATGCAAAATGTTACTGCTGCAGATTGGACAATTACAGTTAACTGGACGGACGATTGCAATGCTTGCCCAACTGTAGGTGATTATGAATATGTTGTTTGCCTGCGTATTAGAAATACTTGCACGCAGACTGATGTATATTCTGATTGTCATATATTATCTTCAAGTACGAACCCATTAACTTATGTGTTTGATTGTGATCATGTTTGCACTTTAGACTCAGAGCAATGTTTTCTGGCGACAGCCTCGGTAGTTAAAAGATGCGTTATTTCACAAGAAGAAATATGTAGTGATAGTGACGGACTTGCATGTAGTTGTGATGAAATTTATGGGGGCATGATTACATTATACCCTAAATTAGAATAGTCATTATGAAACCATTACAGGGAAATTTCCTGTAATGGTTTCTTTAAATCTATGTTATGCTTTTTTATGGAATAAACATAAGACTATTAAATTTAATAGCCCTTGTTGTCATCACAGGCAATGTTTATAGTCAACGAGAAGCTGACATTTGGTATTTTGGACATCAATGTGGGCTGAATTTCAATACAGGTGTTCCTGAGGTATTGCATGACGGACAAATAGATACAGAATATGGTTCCGGTGTAGGCACAATGAGTGATTCACTTGGCAATCTGCTGCTTTACTCCGAAATGGATACGATCTATACTTCCCAGCACTTACCTATGGAAAACGGTGTTGACTTCATTAATGGAGGGGGACTCCAAGGTAACCTGATAATTCAATGGCCGGAATCCGATTCCTTATATTTTGATTTTAAAGCTCCGAATCTAGGCGATGGCCTTGGACTGTATTTTAACATTATCAATATAAGCAAGAACAATGGCCTTGGAGCCGTTATTGAAAAAGATATATTATTGGATTATGCCTGGGATGCTGCTGATAAAGTTACAGCCACGCTGCATAAAAACAAAAGGGATATATGGGTAATTACGCGTAAGTTTCGGGATGATCATTATGCGGCATTTTTAATTACCCCTGATGGAATAAATGAAGTTCCGGTATTATCCCCGGCACCTAACGTTGATGATAATGATGTCAACAGGGGATTTATTAAGATTTCTTATGATAAAAAGTATCTTTTTTCTAATTATTGGATAGACAGGGATGTAGAAGTTTGTCGCTTTAATGACGAGACAGGTGAGATAGAGTTTTTATACGATTTGAATACCGGGAATCATCCAACTGGTATAGAATTTTCACCTGATTCGAAATTTGCTTATATTTCTTATCAGATTGGAGGAGCCTCTGATAATATCGATATTATGCAATATAATATGGGTTACGTTGATGATGTATCATTATTTATTACAACGGCTATTGTTATAGGTTCCAGTGATTTGAATGGTTATGCGCTGCAATTAGCCACTGATGGTAAAATCTATTGCATTTTTAATGGTCATTTTTTGCCAGGCACAAATTATTTCGTCGGGGTAATAAATAAACCCTGGGAATTAGGAACAGCTTGCCAGTATGATTCAATGGGAGTTATCATGTATCCTGGAAGTACGAGCGCTTCGGTTCCAAACATCTTTATGAACTATTTATACCGTTTTGAATTTGAAGGATTATGTGCCGGTGCACCGTTTTTGTTTACTTCTAATTTCAACCCTGTTCCTGATTCCATTCGATGGTTTTTTAATGATTTCAGCTCAGGCTTAAACAATGTTTCCAACGAGTTAAACCCCGAACATACTTTTACAAATGGAGGCATCTATGAGGTGGAGGTAGATGTTTGGTATCCCAATGGAAGGTTTGAACACACCAGCCGTGAGGTAGAAGTGGCCTATAGCCCATTACCAGATTTAGGCCCTGATACCTTGGTTTGTGAGGGAGAATCCCTTATACTCAACGCGGGAATCGATCCCGGTATGTACGCGTGGAGTACAGGTGATTTTGGTCAAAACCTTTTTAGCATTACCATTTCCGATACCGGAACCTATTGGGTAATAGCTACAAGCAGCGAGGGCTGTCGCCGAAACGACAGTATTCAGGTTGGGTGGCTCGATAAAGCTGTTTTTAATGAAGATAACCTGATGATCACTCCCACATCTTGCGGAGAGAACAACGGAAGTATTACAGGGATTCAGGTTGAAGGAGTGGCTCCTTTCAATTTTAATTGGTATGATGGCAGTGGTAACCTTATTGGAATGGATATTGACATTTTTGATTTATCTGTTGGTAATTACTATCTGCATCTTACAGATGGCAACGGCTGTATTACAATATCAGCTTCATTTACTATTGTTGATGCAGGGGACATACTTATCACACAAGTGGGTTCTTCATCTTCTCATTGTATGCAAAACAACGGATCAATTAACATTACAGCAACTTCAGGCAGTGGTAATGATTTTGAATATTCCATCAACAATGGCATCACCTGGCAGTCTGACAACTTCTTTGCAAATCTCTCCCCGGGCAATTATACAATCAGGGTGAAAGACCAGAGTGGATGTGAAATGGTATATGAAAACAATCCTGTTGTTATAGAAAATATTGAAGGCCCACAGCTAACTACAGTTAATATAACACCTGAAAACGATTACTCATCTGACGGCAGCATAACCCTTGAAGCACAGATAAGTATTGGGGATATCCAATACTCCATTGATTCAGGATACAGCTTTCAAACCAATAATGGTTTGTTTGAGAACCTGTCTGCAGGAACATATTACTGCAAAGTGCAAGATGAATTTGGTTGTGACACTACATTTATAATAGAAATTGAGCGAATGATATCTCAGATTATTGATGCGATAGCAGGCGATGGTTATACCTGCATTGGCAATGCCACGGCAAGCCAATTGATGTTGAGCAATTTTACCAATGTGTATCGCTTTGATGTAATGCTTACCTACGACAAAGACAAAATAGAATGTGATGGATATATTCAGGTCCACCCGGACCTGGAAGAAGGATTTCAGGTTAGCGTAATACCTGCCTTGGGAGAAGTACACATCAACTGGCAAGGGCAATCCCCAATAAGTTTACCAAACAACTCCCTGATGGCAGAACTGGTATTTAGTGGTATAAATGAAGGCCTGACTCAGGTTAACTGGATATGGGAGCAGGGAGAAAGTCAATTTTATAATGAGTACGGCGAAATTATAAATGCTGATTATGGATTAGGATTGGTAATCATCTATTCGCGTCCTGTTATTGAATTTAATCCTCCTATAGAAGAAGTGTGCGAAGGAGAAATGCTAATTATAGCACCCTCGGTGAGCGGTGGCACCGGGGAATATAATCCTGACTGGACAGGACCAAATAACTTTACAAGTAATAATAACCTGCTTTATTTCAGTAAAGCTACGGCAAACATGTCAGGCACATATACACTTACTGTTACTGATGCGATAAACTGTGCGGAAAGCAAAAGCATGGAGCTAATTGTTAATCAAGGGCCAACAATTGCTTTTGCCCCGTACGACACTTTGTGGGTGGAGCCTGGTTATATACTCGAAGCAGGAAGCGATTACAACAATATCTATCAATGGAATACAGGTGAAACAAGCCCGGAAATTATAATCGACACAACAGGATTATATGATGTAATGGTAACCTCCATTAAGAACTGCAGCACTTCAGATACCGTCCGTATCTTATGGGGAGGAGATCCGTTTTACCTGCCCAATGCTTTTACGCCAAACGGTGACGGACTCAATGACAAGTTTGGTCCGGTCCGGAAATTCGATTATATAAACAAGTTCCACATGAGCATCTACAACCGTTGGGGACAAAGAGTTTATGAAACATCCGACATCAATAATGGCTGGGACGGCACCTACAAAGGCATCCCGTGCATGATCGGTGCGTATGTTTATCGTATTGTATTCGAAGGATTTGGACAAAACCAGGAAAGTAAGGTTATGGAAGGGATAGTCGTGTTGGTCAGATAATCAGGCTTGATATCGGGCTGGAACTGAATTACAGGTGTTGTAACCCGAAATGCTCCTATCACAATGTTCATTTTCTTTGTTTTATGTCAGAGCACAAACTATCGGATATTGTCAGGGATTTTAATAAGCACACATCAAAATCCTATATGAGCAGGAATAGTTGAGTTTGAGCACGAATATATGTATTCAGGTGTCCGAAACTTTTTAGAACCTGAAGGTGTTATTGAAACAATTGCGTTATAAATCAGGAGATAGATATGACAGCGTAGTTTCACTTCTCTGCCTGGTGGCATAAGACTTCGCTTTGGGGGGATGTCGCTATTGAAATGCAAGTTTTTCAACAGGTAAAAGCAAGCGATAGAGATAACAATTAAAATACAGTCAAATTGGATATGATTGGTAAAGATCTTCAACTTATGTATCAGGTAATATGATAGAGCTGACCTCAATACCAAATGGAATTTATGCCAGTCATCTTAATTTACATAACTGACAACCAATAAAAAAACAGCAAATTATTATTTAGAATAAATATAAATTAGGGGGGTGCAATATATTTTATGAAATGGCATAAAATAACATTACTTTTGGTAGTAATAATTACATTAGTGCATGTAATTGACATTACCAGAAAAAAAACTCCTTAGTCAATAAACGAAGATGACGCAAATCACAACGAAAACAAAGAAAGGAGGTCGTTGGCAAAGATAAAATAAATTTCCGATTGCGAAAGTGTAAAAAAGTTCTGCAAGCTTACCGTGACTACTAATTTCTTGCAATCACTAACAAATTTTATTAATTTTAATCTTTGAACTATGAAAAAATTATTTGGAATTATAGCAATAGCATTACTATTTAGTTTTGCGGGAATGCAAAATGTTACTGCTGCAGAGTGGACAATTACAGTTAACTGGACGGACGATTGCAATGCTTGCCCAACTGTAGGTGATTATGAATATGTTGTTTGCCTGCGTATTAGAAATACCTGCACGCAGACTGATGTATATTCTGATTGTCATATATTACCTTCAAGTACGAACCCATTAACTTATGTGTTTGATTGTGATCATGTTTGCACTTTAGACTCGGAGCAATGTTTTTTGGCGACAGCCTCGGTAGTTAAAAGATGCGTTATTTCACAAGAGGAAATATGTAGTGATAGTAAAGGTCATGCATGTAGTTGCGATGAAATTTATGGGGGCATGATAACAATACCACTTACTTTAGAATAGTCATTATGAAACCATTACAGGGAAATTTCCTGTAATGGTTTCTTTAAATCTATGTTATGCTTTTTTATGGAATAAACATAAGTCTATTAAATTTAATAACCCTTGTTGTCATCACAGGCAATGTTTATAGTCAACGAGAAGCTGACGTTTGGTATTTCGGCGAACAATGTGGTCTGAATTATAATTCTGGCGTGCCTGAAGTATTGCATAACGGGCACACATATGAGACATATGGCGGAGTAGGCACAATGAGTGATTCGCTTGGCAATCTGCTGCTATACTCTGAAGGCGATACGATCTTTACTTCCAAGCACTTACCTATGGAAAACGGTGTTGACTTCATTAATGGATGGGGACACCAAAGTAACCTGATAATTCAATGGCCGGAATCCGATTCCTTATATTTTGTCTTTAAAGTTCCGAACGGTGACTTTGGCCTTTATTTTAGCGTTATCGATATAAGCAAGAACAATGGCCTTGGAGCCGTTATTGAAAAAGATATATTATTGGATTATGCCTGGGATGCTGCTGATAAAGTTACAGCCACAATGCATAAAAACAAAAGGGATATATGGGTAATTACGCGTAAGTTTCAGGATGATCATTATGCGTCATTTTTAATTACACCTGATGGAATAAATGAAGTTCCGGTTTTATCCCCGGCACCTGATGTTGATTATAATGTTGTCAACAGGGGATTTATTAAGATTTCTTATGATAAAAAGTATCTTTTTTCCAATTATTGGTCAGACAGGGATGTAGAAGTTTGTCGCTTTAATGATGAGACGGGTGAGATAGAGTTTTTATACGACTTAAATACCGGAAATTATCCAACTGGTATAGAATTTTCACCTGATTCGAAATTTGCTTATATTTCTTATCAGAGTGGAGGAGCCTCTGATAATATCGATATTATGCAATATAATATGGATTACGTTGATGATGTATCATTATTTATTACAACGGCTATTGTTATAGGTTCCGGTGATTTGAATGGTTATGCGCTGCAATTAGCCACTGATGGTAAAATCTATTGCATTTTTAATGGTCATCTTTTGCCAGGCTCAAATTATTTCGTCGGGGTAATAAATAAGCCCTGGGAATTAGGAACAGCTTGCCAGTATGATTCAAGAGCAATAAACATGTATCCTGAAAGTACAACCGAGTCTTTTCCAAACATCTTTATGGGCTATTTATACCGTTTTGAATTTGAAGGATTATGTGCCGGTGCACCGTTTTTGTTTACTTCTAATTTCAACCCTGTTCCTGATTCCATTCGATGGTTTTTTAATGATTTCAGCTCAGGCTTAAACAATGTTTCCAACGAGTTAAACCCCGAACATACTTTTACAAATGGAGGCATCTATGAGGTGGAGGTAGATGTTTGGTATCCCAATGGAAGGTTTGAACACACCAGCCGTGAGGTAGAAGTGGCCTATAGCCCATTACCAGATTTAGGCCCTGATACCTTGGTTTGTGAGGGAGAATCCCTTATACTCAACGCGGGAATCGATCCCGGTATGTACGCGTGGAGTACAGGTGATTTTGGTCAAAACCTTTTTAGCATTACCATTTCCGATACCGGAACCTATTGGGTAATAGCTACAAGCAGCGAGGGCTGTCGCCGAAACGACAGTATTCAGGTTGGGTGGCTCGATAAAGCTGTTTTTAATGAAGATAACCTGATGATCACTCCCACATCTTGCGGAGAGAACAACGGAAGTATTACAGGGATTCAGGTTGAAGGAGTGGCTCCTTTCAATTTTAATTGGTATGATGGCAGTGGTAACCTTATTGGAATGGATATTGACATTTTTGATTTATCTGTTGGTAATTACTATCTGCATCTTACAGATGGCAACGGCTGTATTACAATATCAGCTTCATTTACTATTGTTGATGCAGGGGACATACTTATCACACAAGTGGGTTCTTCATCTTCTCATTGTATGCAAAACAACGGATCAATTAACATTACAGCAACTTCAGGCAGTGGTAATGATTTTGAATATTCCATCAACAATGGCATCACCTGGCAGTCTGACAACTTCTTTGCAAATCTCTCCCCGGGCAATTATACAATCAGGGTGAAAGACCAGAGTGGATGTGAAATGGTATATGAAAACAATCCTGTTGTTATAGAAAATATTGAAGGCCCACAGCTAACTACAGTTAATATAACACCTGAAAACGATTACTCATCTGACGGCAGCATAACCCTTGAAGCACAGATAAGTATTGGGGATATCCAATACTCCATTGATTCAGGATACAGCTTTCAAACCAATAATGGTTTGTTTGAGAACCTGTCTGCAGGAACATATTACTGCAAAGTGCAAGATGAATTTGGTTGTGACACTACATTTATAATAGAAATTGAGCGAATGATATCTCAGATTATTGATGCGATAGCAGGCGATGGTTATACCTGCATTGGCAATGCCACGGCAAGCCAATTGATGTTGAGCAATTTTACCAATGTGTATCGCTTTGATGTAATGCTTACCTACGACAAAGACAAAATAGAATGTGATGGATATATTCAGGTCCACCCGGACCTGGAAGAAGGATTTCAGGTTAGCGTAATACCTGCCTTGGGAGAAGTACACATCAACTGGCAAGGGCAATCCCCAATAAGTTTACCAAACAACTCCCTGATGGCAGAACTGGTATTTAGTGGTATAAATGAAGGCCTGACTCAGGTTAACTGGATATGGGAGCAGGGAGAAAGTCAATTTTATAATGAGTACGGCGAAATTATAAATGCTGATTATGGATTAGGATTGGTAATCATCTATTCGCGTCCTGTTATTGAATTTAATCCTCCTATAGAAGAAGTGTGCGAAGGAGAAATGCTAATTATAGCACCCTCGGTGAGCGGTGGCACCGGGGAATATAATCCTGACTGGACAGGACCAAATAACTTTACAAGTAATAATAACCTGCTTTATTTCAGTAAAGCTACGGCAAACATGTCAGGCACATATACACTTACTGTTACTGATGCGATAAACTGTGCGGAAAGCAAAAGCATGGAGCTAATTGTTAATCAAGGGCCAACAATTGCTTTTGCCCCGTACGACACTTTGTGGGTGGAGCCTGGTTATATACTCGAAGCAGGAAGCGATTACAACAATATCTATCAATGGAATACAGGTGAAACAAGCCCGGAAATTATAATCGACACAACAGGATTATATGATGTAAGGGTAACCTCCATTAAGAACTGTAGCACTTCAGATACCGTCCGTATCTTATGGGGAGGAGATCCGTTTTACCTGCCCAATGCTTTTACGCCAAACGGTGACGGACTCAATGACAAGTTTGGTCCGGTCCGGAAATTCGATTATGTGAACAAGTTCCACATGAGCATCTACAACCGTTGGGGCCAACTGATCTTCGACACCTCCAACCTCAACCAGGGCTGGGACGGGACTTTCAAAGGCGAAGCCTGTCAGGCAGGAGTGTATGTCTACCGGATTGTGTACCAGGATTTTGGCATGGGCGCACAGGAGAACAAGGTAATGGAAGGGACGGTGGTGCTGGTGAGGTAGGGAGGAAGGATTTGTTTATTGTTTATTTGTTTAGTGTTTGGATGTTAAATAAAAGTGCCATCGGCACGACCGATATTGTATGCCTGGATTTTAATCCAGGTAACCCAAAGTATCCCTCTGTTTAAGTAGAAATTATCAGCGGCATTGGATGTCCAATATACAAATGATGGAATCAGCACATAAAGTAGCATCATCAAATCATATGCTATATTGCTGTTTTATAGCCACATGAATAATATTGCAAAAAAAAAAAAAAAAAACTTGTTTTTCCCAATTTTTTATCAGTACCTTTGAAGCACAACTATTAACTACGTTTGATTAAATAGTACAGTTAATCAAACGACAAGCTAATCACAAATAACAACTACGCATAAGTAAAAAACAAAAACCCCCTTAATTCATTAACAACAATGATAGCACTCATAAATCGAAAACAAAGAAAGGAGGTCAGTCGGCAAAATTAATAAAATTTTTTGAAGTGGCGCCTTCCTGATTAAGTCCTGCCCATTTATTCAGACCATGTAATAAAGGGCTGCTTCCAACTTTAAATTATTGTTAATCAATTAATTTTATTAATTAACTAAATCTTTGAAATCATGAAAAAATCATTTTTTATTGCTATCAGCCTGATAGCCGTATTTTTCTTAGCCGGAGCCACCAAAGCCAATGCACAATGGGCCATTGAGGTAAGTTGGGACGATGGCAACTGCGATTGTAACAATATAACCCTTAAAACACTTCAGTGGGTAATTTATGAAGGAGATGGTACCACAATATTTCAAAGTGGAACCCTGGATGTAACTAATTTAACCTCTCCACAAACCATTACTGGAAGTGACATCATTATCCCGGATCAACAGTTTGTTGTTTGTGCACGGGTAACTTACTACGATGAAGGTTCTTTACCGCCGCAATGTTGCACAGGTCACAAATGTGATGATACTGCTGATTCGGGAAATATATCTGATTTGCAGAATCCATTTCTTATTAGTGTTCCCATGAATTAACTAGTAACAAGAAGGTTAAAATATTTTTATTTTAGCCTTCTAACATATTCTATTAAAAATGCCTGATCCAACTAAAACAAAAGATACCATAACTTTGCTTAACAAGCTATTTATCTTCTTGATTTTTTTATTAATTGGATCAGGCATTTTTGCACAACCCAACAAACGTACCTGCCACTGGCTCTTTAGCTACAATGTGTACTTGGATTTCAGTTCGGGCTATCCCGTTGAAAGAACAGGGTGTGCCGTAGACAGCATTGCCTGGGGAAGCACCTCTTCTATCAGCGACACCAACGGCAACCTGCTTTTTTATGCTGATGGATACGAAGTGTATAATAAAAACCATCAGCAAATGGCCTACAGCGAAGCTCCCAATTATTGGGCCCCTGGTGCACAATCCGCCCTGAGCCTACCCAAGCCGGGTTCTGACAGCCTGTTCTACGTATTTACGGCCTATATGAATCAATACAATCAACACCTGAATTTTTACCATACCATCGACATGTCACTTTACAACGGGTTAGGGGGCGTAATAGACACCGATACCCTACCAGGAGCCTGGGATGCCGCCGAACAACTATCGGCCTCCTATTTTGATGACAAAAGTAGCTACTGGATACTGATGCGCAAATACCAGGAAGATAAATTTGCCGCCTACCGGGTAACCAATCAGGGAGTCGACCCAAATCCGGTGCTTAGCGAGGCACCGCACCGGTATCATACCAATACTCTTGACCAGGGCTTCCTCAAAGTAGCCTACAATAAAAAATACCTGGTATTTTTATATACTTATGGGGACGCCACCTCTTCAGAGATAGACATCTGTCGTTTTAACAACAAAACAGGTGAAATTGAATTTCTTTACTCTTTCGCTTTAAATGAAATATTCCTTGGTACTACTTATTACAGAACCTATAACGGGGACTTTTCACCTGATTCAAGGTACCTCTACGTGGGTGGTTATTTACCCTTTGAAAACCTGTCACACATCTTCCAGTTCGACATGAAATTTGTTGAGGATGAGGCCGCCTTTACCGCTTCGATGATCAAAATCGGTGAGGCTCCGGCCATCAACCTGCAACTGGCACCAGATGGAAAAATATACTGCTTCTCAAGCTTTTTATTAGGCCCGGCAGACGACATCGTCAGCGTAATCAACAAACCCGGCAAACCTGGTCTGGCCTGCGATTTCCAGCCCAATGCCTTTGCAACAAGTATCGGAGATATACAGATACCCTTTGTCAACTTCCCACCTGACTTCTTGTTCAGGTTCGATTTTGAGGGTCAGTGCGAAGGGGATGTCTTCTCCTTCGACCCCTGGTTTTTTCCCGAACCTGTGTCTTACTTATGGAACTTCGGGGATCTTGCCTCAGGGACAAATACTTCCACCCTATCGCATCCTACCCATGTGTTTAGCGATGGGGGAACTTACAAGGTGGCCATTACCGTGGTCTATCCTGATGGACGGGTGGAAGATACCTACCGCGAAGTTGAGGTGGACTTTTTGCCAGGACCCGACCTTGGAGCCGACACCCTCGTTTGTGAAGGAACACCCGTTACCCTGAATGCAGGAAATGAACCGGGCAGCTATGCCTGGAGCAATGGCACCTTGGGACAAACAAGCATCACTGTGGTGGATACTGGGATTTACTGGGTAAATGTCACCAACCCGGAGGGCTGTCAAACCCGCGACAGCATCCATGTGGGATGGTACAACCAAGCCGTGCTAAACGAAACCAACCTGGTGATTACGCCCACTTCCTGCGGGAGCAGCGATGGAAGTATTACCGGACTCACCATTGAAGGAGTGGTGCCCGTCACCTGGGGCTGGTACGATGGCATGGGCAACCTGTTGGGCAACAACCTGGATATTACCGGATTGCCCGTAGGCAACTACTTTTTACATGTAACCGATGACCACGGTTGTGTGTCCATTTCCGATTCCTTTACCATCACCGATGCGGGAAATATCCTGATCGATTCGGTGAACATTTTATCTGTACATTGCCAGCAAAACAACGGCACCATTGAGGTGTTTGCCAACACCGTCGCCGGAGTGGATTATTTTTATTCCATCGACGATGGAAACTCCTGGCACAATCAGCCCCTGTTTGAAAACCTGGCTCCGGCCTCGTACCTGGTCAGGGTAAAGGACAACGGAGCCTGTGAAACTGTTTTCGACAACAACCCTGTTGTTATCCCGGAAACAGAAGGGCCACAGGCATCCGCTGTTTCCACTCCCGAAACCGACAACCTCTCCGATGGAAGCATCAACATTACAGCCGTGATAAGCAGTGGCGACATCACCTATTCCATCGACAATGGAACCACTTTACAAGTTAACGATGGAATGTTTACCGGACTTCCTGCCGGTCTTTATACCTGTTTAGTCCAGGATGATTTTGGTTGCGATACCACTTTTATTGTCGAAGTGGAACACCTGACTTCGCAAACCATCGAGGCCATTGCCGGAAACGGGTACACCTGCATCGGCAATGCAACCACCTGCCCCCTGCTCATCAACAATTTTACGACAGTAGACAGTTTTCATGTGACGCTGGTTTACGATCCTTCCAAGGTGGAATGTACCGGCTATTTCCAGATACATCCTGAGCTGGAGGCTGGTTTTCAGGCCAGCCTGTTTCCCGATCTGGGCGAAATCAACCTGAGCTGGAAAGGGGAACAACCCGTTAGTCTGCCCGACACCACCATGGTCACGCTCGTGTTTACGGCCTGGGGAGAAGGAAACCCACAGCTTAGCTGGCTCAACGATCAGGGACAAAGTCGGTTTTATGATGTATCGGGCAATGAAATCAATGCCCAACTACAGCCCGGAAACATCAGGGTGTTTTCACGACCGAAAATACTACCCCCAGGTATCCAATCAGTTTGTGCAGGAGAATCATTGAGGATTTCGCCCTTCGTTATTGGCGGAACGGGTGAATTAAAATATGATTGGATCGATCCTAATGGAAATACAACCTCAAATGATCTCCTTTGGATTGACAACATGACAACGCAACAGGCAGGAAATTATTCAATCACCGTTACCGACACCATTGATTGTCAGGATACGGATACCGTGTTGGTCATCGTTGGCACGGGGCCGTCCATTGCCTTTTCGGGATACGACACCCTGTTTGTGGAACCGGGTTACATCCTGGATGCCGGAAATACAGCCCAAAGTTATTGGTGGAATACCGGCGATACCACCACACAAATCACCATCGACAGCACCGGTCAATACCTTGTGTTGGCCACTTCATTCGAGAACTGCAAATCGGCCGATTCGGTGTACATCCTCTGGGCAGGGAAGTCGTTTTTTATACCCAATGCCTTTACGCCCAATGGCGATGGGCTAAACGATGTGTTTGGTGTCATTCCGAGACTGGATTATGTCAACCGGTTTCATATCAGCATCTACAACCGTTGGGGACAATTGATCTTCAACACCTCCAACCTCAACCAGGGCTGGGACGGGACTTTCAAAGGCGAAGCCTGTCAGGCAGGAGTGTATGTTTACCGAATTGTGTACCAGGATTTTGGCATGGGCACACAGGAAACCAAGGTGATGGAGGGGACGGTGGTGCTGGTGAGGTAACTTTTAACTTTAGTTCACTTTTAACTTTCCTGCCTACCTGCCTCCGGCAGGAAATCCGGCAGGCAGGTAACTTTCCCCCTTACTTCCCAATACCCACATGGGCAGGTAGTGAAAGGTGCGCCTGTACAAGCATCCATTTACCATCGATTTTCTCTACCACGCCCGTAAAACGCAGCCCTTCATAAGTTCGGGCTTGTTCTTTATATATAAAATTATAATTGAGGGTTTCGGCAAACCAGGCGGTATTTCCGGTACAATTTATTCCGATGTGTTGATTGGAAACAGAAATATATGTCTCACTAATTTGCGAAAACTGATCCTTTACCGCATTTTTAATGTTGATCCATCCCATCAGGCGATCATCGGTGTCGGTACCATAAAGAATGATGTCGCTATCAGGCGACCAAATATCCTGGATTAAATTAAAGTCCTGTTTCTCGTTGGCAATGACGTATTGTTCGAGCAGGCTTTCTACTGCCAGCGTTTCGTCTCTAACGTTTATATCATTGTCGCAATCCTGGCAAGATGAAAAAAACAAGGCAAGAGAAAAAAAAGATAAAAAGTAAATGGTTTTCATGATAAGTAAAATTAAGTCCTGGTTTCTTTGCCGTGAAGATACAAATTTTCTGGCGAAAAACACATGTTTTGAGTTATTTAGAAACATTCAATAAAATCACCACTAAACACCATAATGATCAGTAAATAAATAAATTAAAAAAACTATTTTGTAATTACGGCAAATAGTTGTAAAATTGCAGCCATTTTAAACCAATGACTTTCCTTTGCAAATGAGTGATCGATCAAGACAAAAATGTGGGCTGAAAAGAATGGGTATTGTACTGCTTATTATATTTATTATAAGTAACTTAGGGATGGCCCAGCATGATCTTAAAAACCCTGTTGACAAGTTGGAAAAGTGGCAGGAAGAAATTGCACAGGAAGACTTTAAAGCCGGTGAAATGATCATCGAACACATCACCGATTCTTATGAATGGCATATTATCACGGTGGGACATACCCATGTATCCATCCCACTTCCGGTAATGCTTTACGATGAAGGTGAATTTCATTTTTTTATGTCGTCGGAACTCCACCACAACAACGGAACCTATCAGGGGTATTTTATCTCCGACGAAGGTTTCAATTCCGGGAAACTGGTACGTAAAGATGATGCCGGAGCTGAAATCCGTCCTGACCTCGACTTCTCGTTTACAAAGAATGTACTGGCCATTTTCTTCAGTATTTTTTTGTTAGGATTCATTTTTATTTCGGTAGCCAACAGCTACAAAAAACGCAAAGGAAAAGCTCCCAAAGGGTTACAGTCACTGCTTGAACCCATCATCATTTTTGTGCGCGACGACATTGCCCGTTCCTCCATTGGTGAAAAACGCTACGAAAGATATACACCGTTCTTGCTGACAATTTTCTTTTTTATCCTCATCAACAACCTGTTGGGTATTATTCCCTTTTTTCCGGGAGGAGCCAATATCACCGGAAACATTGGTGTAACGGGGGTTCTGGCGGCTTTTACCTTCATCATCACCACCTATAGCGCAAACAAAAACTACTGGGTACATATTGTAAACGCTCCCGGTGTTCCATGGTGGTTAAAAATTCCGGTACCGTTGATGCCTATTGTTGAAATTATGGGTGTGTTTACCAAACCCTTTGTCCTCATGGTGCGTCTCTTTGCCAACATGAGTGCAGGTCACATCATCATCCTGGGATTCATTAGTTTAATCTTTATCTTCGGCGAAATCAGCCAGGGATTGGGTTTTGGGGTTTCCATCGTCTCCGTGGGTTTTTCCATTTTTATGGATGTACTCGAAATACTGGTAGCGTTTATCCAGGCTTACGTGTTTACCTTGTTGTCGGCCCTTTACTTTGGGATGGCCACAGAGGAAGCACATCATTCTTCAGAAACCATTAATCACTAAATAACAAATAGAAATTATGGACTTATTAGCAATTTTACTTCAGGTAGCAGCCGATTTAGCTCCTTACGCCAAGATGGGTGCCGGACTTGGTGCCGGTATTGCAGCCATTGGTGCTGGTATTGGAATTGGTCAGATCGGTCGCGGTGCTGTTGAAGCCATTGCCCGTCAGCCCGAGGCTGTAGGCGATATCCGCTCCAACATGATTGTTGCTGCCGCACTGATAGAAGGTGTTGCCTTCTTTGCAATCGTTGTTTGTTTGTTGGTTGTATTTTTATAATCCAAACCATCAACCAGGTTAAAGTGCCGCAGCGGTTGGCTGCGGCACAATAACATCATGAAATGGTAATTAATTAAAAAGTAGAGAATATGTCGTTAATTAATCCCGGATTCGGACTGATTATTTGGATGACCCTGGCATTTGGCATTTTATTGTTTGTGCTGGCCAAATTTGCCTGGAAACCAATTATGGCCGCTTTAAAGGAGCGCGAAGATTCCATCGAAAATGCATTGCTGGCCGCAGAAAAGGCACAACAAGCCATGGAAGAATTGAAACTGGGCAATGAGAAATTGATACAGGAAGCACAAATAGAACGTGATACCATCCTGAAAGAAGCACGGAAACTAAAAGATGTTATCTTGAACGAGGCACGTGAGAAATCGATCATGGAAACAAAAAATATGATCCAAAGTGCCCGTGAACAGATTACTACCGATAAAAACGCGGCTTTGGCTGAGATTAAAAATACCATTGCCTCCTACTCCATCTCCATCGCGGAGAAAATACTGCGCGAAGAACTGAAGGACAAAAGCCGTCAGATGGCTTACGCCGAAAAATTACTCAAAGAAACCAGCCTAAACTAAGAAATTACCGGCATGCGAATCAAATTGTTATCAAGAAGATATGCTCAGGCGGTATTCGATTTAGCCGATGAATACAAAATTGTGGAGCAGGTATATCAGGATCTCGTTCTGGTGAGAAAAGTATTCGATGAAAACCGGCAACTGAGAGCCATTATCAACAACCCTGTCCTCGATACTTCTAAAAAGGTCAGGGTGCTGCAAAAGATATTCCAACCTCATGTTCACCAGCTCACCCTTAAGTTTTTGCTGCTTATTACCCGTAAAGGGCGCGAAAACTACATCATGCCCATTTGCGATGCCTTTGATGAAATCTACAAGGATTTTAAAAATATCCTGTCCGTCAGGCTTACCACTGCCGTGGAAGCCGATGCCAAATTCAGAAAGGAAGTAATAGAAAAAATGACCCTTGCCACCAAAATGAACATCGAACTGCTGGAAAAAGTAGAAGAAAAGATGGTGGGAGGATTTGTACTCCATTTTAATGATTATCAATATGATGCGAGCATACTCAACGAATTGAACAAGTTGAGATCAGTTTTCTCGCATGAACATTATATCAAGAAATTTTAATACAGAAAAGAGATAGACTATGGCAGACATTAAACCAGCCGAAGTATCAGCCATTCTTCGCAAAGAACTTGCAGGCTACGAATCGGAGACTGCACTGGAAGAAGTGGGTTCCATTCTCCAGATCGGGGACGGAATTGCCCGTGTTTACGGCCTATCAAACGTGGAAGCCGGTGAGTTGGTGGAGTTTGAAAAAACCGGCCTTAAAGGAATTGTGCTCAACCTGGAAGAAGACAATGTTGGTATTGTGTTGTTGGGCGAAACCAGCGACCTGAACGAAGGAGATATCGTAAAACGTACCCGTCTGATTGCCTCCATCAAAGTAGGCGAAGGCATGTTGGGCCGGGTTATCAATACATTGGGAGCCCCCATCGACGGGAAAGGCCCCATTCAGGGACAGACCTATGAGATGCCATTGGAACGTAAGGCACCGGGCGTGATTTATCGTCAGCCTGTAAACGAACCTTTGCAAACGGGTATCAAGGCCATCGACGCGATGATCCCCATTGGCCGTGGACAACGTGAACTGATTATCGGTGACCGCCAGACAGGTAAAACCGCCATCGCCATCGATACCATTATCAACCAAAAAGAGTTTTACGAAAAGGGAGAGCCTGTCTATTGTATCTACGTCGCCTCGGGACAGAAAAGTTCGACTGTGGCCAACATTCAACAGATATTGGAAGACAATGGTGCCATGGCCTACACCACCATTGTCATGGCTTCGGCCAGCGACCCTGCTGCCATGCAGTTCTACGCTCCATTTGCAGGTGCCGCAATTGGCGAATTTTTCCGCGACACAGGCCGTCCTGCCCTGGTAATTTACGACGATTTAAGTAAACAGGCTGTGGCATACCGCGAGGTTTCATTGCTGCTCCGTCGTCCACCGGGACGAGAAGCTTATCCGGGTGATGTGTTTTATCTTCACTCACGCTTGCTCGAAAGAGCAGCCAAGATCATCAATGCCGATGACATCGCCCAGAAAATGAACGATGTGCCTGAAAGTATCAGACCACTGGTAAAAGGAGGTGGTTCACTCACTGCTTTGCCCATTATCGAAACCCAGGCCGGAGACGTAAGTGCCTACATTCCTACCAACGTAATTTCGATTACCGATGGTCAGATTTTTTTGGAAAACGACCTGTTTAACTCGGGGATCCGGCCCGCTATCAACGTGGGTATTTCAGTTTCGAGGGTGGGTGGTAATGCCCAGATCAAATCCATGAAAAAAGTAGCTGGTACATTAAAACTCGACCAGGCACAATACCGCGAGCTGGAGGCTTTTTCGAAATTTGGTTCCGACCTTGATCCCGCTACCATGGCCGTTTTGGAAAAAGGAAAACGAAATGTGGAAATTTTGAAACAACCCCAATATTCTCCTTTAAGAGTCGAACAGCAGGTGGCCATTATTTTCTGCGGATCACAAAACCTGTTGTCAAAAGTTCCTGTGGAAAAAATTATTGATTTCCAGGCACAATTTCTGATGAACATGGAAGACCACCACAAAGAAACTTTAAAATTGTTGGCTCAGGGAAAATACACGGACGAAATCACTGAAACTCTGACTAAAGTTGCAACAGAAGTGGCTCGTCAATATTATAAATAATCACCCATTCAGTAAACTATGGCCAGTCTAAAAGATGTAAGAGTTAGGATTGCCTCCGTTAAAAGCACCAGGCAAATTACCAGTGCGATGAAGATGGTGGCAGCTTCTAAATTACGGCGCGCACAGAATGCCATTCAAAATATACGACCCTATGCTAAAAATCTGCTCAAAATCATGCAGCATATCAGCAGCGATATGGACAACGACGGGGAAGGACAATTTACTGCCGACAGGAATGAAAACAGCATTTTAATCGTTACGGTTACCTCAAACAGAGGACTTTGCGGTGCCTTTAACTCCTCCGTGGTTAAAGAAACCATCTCTCTTGTACACCATCAATATGCGGCACAACTTAAGGCAGGGAAAGTCAATTTTTACTGCATTGGAAAAAAGGGTGCCGACGGATTGGTGTCGGCAGGTTTTAAACCCACGGTTTTGAATACTGAAATTTTTGATCACCTCAACTTTAACGATACCACCGTCATTGCTGAAGAAATAATGCAGTTATTTCTCGACAAAAAGGTTGACAAAGTCATGATCGTTTATAATCAATTCAAAAACGCGGCTTCCCAGATACTACAGGTAGAACAGCTCCTTCCGGTGATGGATAAAAATGAGGAAACACCTCAAAAAGAAACAGGAATCAGACTCAATTATATTTTCGAGCCCGGTAAACAGGAGATTCTGGAAGCCATTGTGCCAAAAACCATTAAGGTACAGCTCTACAAAGCATTGCTCGACAGTTTTGCAGCCGAACATGGCGCACGTATGACCGCTATGCACAAAGCAACCGAAAATGCTGATGAAATGCTTAAGAGTCTCAAACTCTCATACAACAAAGCCCGCCAGGCTGCCATCACCAATGAAATTCTGGAGATTGTAGGTGGTGCCGAGGCACAAAATGGATAGTCATTCGCATTCTTCAGTAAAGAAACAGGTCAGGGATTTTTCTTTGACCTTTTTTTTTCGGCTGAATGACACCCTGAAAAATTGTACCTTTGCTAAAATCAAAATTCTACCCTGTGATTACCAGCAGCCTTATACGCGAGAAAACAGCTCAACTTATTGAAGAGTTGACGGACATACGTCATCACCTGCACCAGCATCCTGAGCTCAGCTTTCACGAAAAGGAAACGGCAGCCTACATTAGCCAACTGCTTACAAGCTGGGGAATTGACCACCAAACCGGGATTGCCGGTCATGGAATTGTTGGTGTGATAAAGGGCCAAAATCCCGGGAAATGCACCATCGCCTTGCGCGCGGACATGGATGCATTGCCCATCACCGAATCCAATCAGGTGTCTTACAAATCTATGAGACAGGGCGTTATGCACGCCTGTGGTCACGATGTACACATGACCTGCTTGTTGGGAGCTATTAAAATACTGAATGGGTTAAAATCTGAATTTACGGGTAGTGTAAAATTCATTTTCCAACCGGCTGAAGAGACCCTGCCGGGAGGTGCACAACAAATGATCATCGAAGGCGTACTCAAAAACCCGGATGTGGAAATGATTCTGGGACAGCATGTATTTCCTGAATTGGAAGCAGGTAAAGCAGGCTTTAAGTCGGGCGATTACATGGCCTCTTCTGATGAAATCAACCTGATTATAACAGGTAAGGGCGGGCATGGTGCCATGCCACAGAAATTCAATGATACGGTACTGGCCATGGCGCAAATCATCGTGGCTTTACAACAAATAGTTTCGCGCAAAGCGCCCACGCAAATCCCTACCGTACTTTCGTTTGGGAAAGTAATCGCCGATGGGACTCACAATGTGATTCCTTCGGAGGTGATCGTTAAAGGAACCTTCCGAACGTTTGATGAAGGATGGCGAACCAAGGCGCATCAACTGATTGAAACAATTGCGCACCACACAGCAGAAGCCTTTGGAGTAAGATGCGAGGTGGTCATAGATAAAGGATACCCGGTGGTAATAAACCATCCCGACGAAACCAAACTTGTACGTGAGGCGGCCATTGAATTTTTGGGGTTGGAAAATGTTGTGGAGCTGGAAATACGCACTACTGCAGAAGATTTTGGTTATTTCCTGCAACAAGTTCCCGGTTGTTTTTACCGGCTCGGAACCAGAAATCAATCGCTCAACATCACTTCAAATTTACATACCAACACATTTAACATCGACGAAAAAGCCATCGAAACAGGAACAGGATTAATGACCTGGCTGGCTTTACAACGTCTTGAAAAATAAAAACCTGTATGCTGGTTGGCGAAAAATCATATCAAACTGTTTGGATGGAGGGGACCTCAGTCTTTATGATTGAACAGAACCTGCTTCCGTTCGAGTTTAGAATCCATGAATGCCCGACCTATTGGGATACCTGCATGGCCATCACCGAAATGGTGATACGAGGTGCCGGGGCCATTGGCGCTGCCGCTGGTTTTGCCATGGCGCAGGCTTTTTTGATGGAACATGATCAAGACCAGTCTCTTATCATCCGCGAAGCCAAACATGACATCGAATCGACACGACCGACCGCGAAAAACCTTTTTTATGCCGTGGACCGGGTATATCGTGCAGGGCTCATTTCACCTGAAAACGCTTTGGTAGAAGCCCAAAAAGTAGCCCGTCAGGATGAAAGCGATTCAAAAAAAATTGGAGAAATAGGGAGTACCCTGATCGGGAAAAAAGCCAACATTCTTACTCATTGTAACGCAGGCTGGTTAGCCTTCGTGGACTATGGAACTGCTCTTGCTCCAATTTACCTGGCGCAAAGCGAAGGCAAAGAAGTGTTTGTTTATGTGGACGAAACCCGACCACGCGGACAAGGAGCCCGACTCACGGCCTGGGAGCTTTTCAATGCCAATATCCCTCATGTCATCATTCCGGATAATGCTGCGGCTTACCTGATGGCTGCCGGTAAGATTGATATGGTGATAGTGGGTGCCGACCGCATCGCCGCCAATGGAGATGTAGCCAATAAAATTGGCACTTTCGGACGTGCTATCCTGGCCAGGGAATTTGGGGTTCCTTTTTATGTGGCCGCTCCCACCTCCACTTTTGACCTGGAATGCAAAACCGGAAAAGGCATTCCCATCGAAGAACGCAGCCAGGACGAAGTGCTGTACCAAACCGGAACCGATTCCAATGGCAATCTGGTAAAGGTGTTGGTTTGTTCTCCCGGATCAGAAGCCTATAATCCTGCTTTCGATGTAACCCCGGCCAAATACATCACCGGAATTATTACCGAAAAAGGTCTCGTGAAAGCGCATCATGCTTCTATAAAAAAGCTGATGGAGGATGAATAATGATCTCTAATCGGCGCACAAAAGCAGTAAGCTTTTTCACCGCAGAGGCGCAAAGGCGCAAAGGGGAGGGAAATAATACGATTGAAACAAAGCTGTTTGTTTTCCGATACTACAAATTGTTTTTACGGCAATAATATAAACCATACTATATTTTTCTCCGCATCTCTGCGATTTAGCGGTTAGTTTTTCCCACCGCAAAGGCGCAAAGACGCAAAGATTTTAAGTTTGATTTCCATACTTTTGTACAAAATTAATAGTAGAATGCCCTACGAATATGCATATCCACGTCCTGCACTTACAGTAGATGCTTTAATACTCTGTAAATCCACAAACGGTACCCAAATCCTGCTCATCCAACGCAAAAACCCTCCCTTTCAGAATTGTTGGGCTTTACCCGGTGGATTCATGGACATGGATGAAACCCTGGAACAGGCTGTGGTCAGGGAATTACAGGAAGAAACAGGTCTGGTTTGTAAAAATCTACAGCAGTTTAAAACCTATAGTGCCGTAGACCGCGATCCACGGGGCAGAACCATTTCAGTGGTTTTTTGGGAAGTCTTAACCGAAATCCCCGAAATAACCGCCGGAGATGATGCAAAAAAGGCATACTGGTTTTCGTTAGATCGGCTTCCGGAGTTGGCTTTTGATCATGGAGAGATTGTTAGGGAGTTTCGTTCTTTACATATACCAGCTTTGTAATGGAAAGGAATTATTTGTATTTGTTCTCCAACAACCATTTCCACGCAGGCACGATAGTAATCGTCTTTCCGGGTATATCAATTTCTTTTTCTTCGTGGTCTGTAATGATAAGTCCTGTATTGAGTTGATATTCTTCCATAGCTTCAAGTAAGCCATTCAGTTCGCGCTTATGCATTTCACCATCCTGCATAGAATAAGTAACCTGTATGGCCTGTACCACCTGTGCACCATCCCTGATGATGAAATCACATTCAAATTTGTTCTGATGATAATAGCATTATTAGTGCTTTATCACTATTTCAAATAGAATAAACACGAACTTCCCATTGAAAAAAAAGTTGTAAAACGTGATTACCCATTGAAAAAATAATTGCTGGTTTTTGGCAATTCCTGCATGATGCCAAATACGGACGTTGGTTTCCCATCAAACAGCCTCCGGAGTTGGCTTTTGATTATAATGAAATTGTGGGGGAGATTATTGCCTTTAATTTCCCTGCTTAATTACCCCTAATTCCTCCACCTCTTTTCCATCCACCACCAGCACCACATGGTAGATACCTGAAGGCAGAGGACGGTTGTATGCATCTTCTCCATTCCAACTTATGATGGAAATTCCTGCAATGGAAGTTCCTTCCATGAGCACCTTTACCCGTTGCCCGGAGTTGTTGTACACTTCTAGTTTCATTTTGGACGCGGTGATGGTTTTTACCATGATCCGGGTACTGGTGCTAAATGGATTGGGAGCTACCATCAGCGCTTTTTCCTTTTCAGCGATGATGGTTTGGTTTGTGCCCACGGTAGGATTCCATTCGTAGGCTCCCATGTCGATGGAAGCGCCATAAACACGCGGGTTTCCGGCCAAATCGGTTTCGGGCAGGTGGATAAATGGGGGCAAGTCCAGTGTCCCGGCATCGATACAGGGAGAACCGTAATCAATTTGGTAGGGGTTTTCACCAATGCCGGTAAACAATGGGTCAGCATCGATGTTGGTGGGGGAGTAATTAAGGTAGTTATAAGCCGTGACAATATCGATGGCTGCTTCGCCACCTTCGATAAGCGAGTTGTAAATAGACAAATGCCCATCGCCATAATCACCATTGAGGGTAAACATGTAGGCCGGGCCAAAATCGTTGTTGTACACGATGCTGTTGTACACATGCACATCTGAACCATAGGTTACACCGATGGCTTTGGCATCCGGATTATCTGAGGTGTTGTCGGCCAGGGTACAGTTAACCACGTAAACACTTGCATTATCCAGAGTGCCTATGGCATCGGCACCAGGACCATTGTTTAGGTTCTTCGTATGGTTTTGTACAAAAAGACAATTGTATAAAATAGTTGTAATGTAATAAGGAAAGCTCGCTTGTCCGATAACACCCAACCCTCCACCGGACGCATATTCCTTCCCATAGTCGGGAATGTTTTGAATAAACCTGCAACCCTCGAAACGGACAGTGTCGGGATCATAATTTGCAGTAGTAGGAATATGTCCGGTTCTAACGGCTCCTCCCCCGATATTATGATTAAATTCTACATTTCTTAACAGGAAATTATTTGAAGAACCAATTCTCCCCCCTCCCTCACCTTCTCCGCGATTGTGACTGAAAAGAACATTTTCTAATACACTATTTCTGTTTACATTTAACATCACACCTCCATACATATAGGGGCTAATGGTATCCCCGTTACCATTTCTTAGTGTCAGGTTACTAATTTTGTAATTATCGGCAAAGATGATCCCGTTCAGTAGAAAGATCTGGTTTTCAGCATCCAGGATGGTGGAATCGCGGTCGGTTCCCTGTATGGACACATCGCGTTTCAGGCTCAGGGGGAATTTTTCGCCCCCGGAGAGAGAATAAATGCCATTGGCCACATGGATGGTGTCGGGGCTTATACTGTCGGAGGCCATTTTTAACAGGGCAAAATAGATGTCCTTTAATGGCT
>Ga0210046_1000272_pt1 | contig 55405 bp, 53 predicted proteins | sample CryGeyCG2114_250_FD_185461 | JGI IMG/M metagenome (GOLD analysis project Ga0210046, IMG submission 185461) | Groundwater microbial communities from aquifer - Crystal Geyser CG18_big_fil_WC_8/21/14_2.50 (SPAdes) (version 2) | ecosystem: Environmental > Aquatic > Deep subsurface > Groundwater ...
GCAATAAAGAACGAGTTAGTTAGTGTCATTGACGGGAAAATGATTCCACAAGCGGCTTAAAATCTGCTTCCTTATTTTTTTTAATTCTTGTTTTACTGTTTTGGGATTGTATTTGAAAAATTGGTCTGAAACCTATCATTGACTATTTGAAAAAACTATATTCTCGGACACGCTCCTAGCGGTATCTTTAAGAATTTCAACACCACAATAATGACAAGGGACTTTACTCATGTTATTCTCTCCATATATCTAATTCTCTTTCCTGACTATATACCCATCCAAACCCAGAGTAATGTCTTTAAAACATGCATCGGGAAAATACTTAACATCTTGGGTATCGAAGACAACCGGGTAAGCATGATATCCAATTTTGGGAGATATATTCCCCAACCAAAAGCCAAATAAAAATACTTTTGAAGAGTGCCATTCTGCATGCAGTTCATTCGGTATTAAACCTTTGTATTCTCTGAAAAAATAATTGAGCACTGCAACCTGTAAAGCGGAATAACCCGTACAATTAACTTTTCTTACCCTCCAAGCTAAATTCGGTTCTTTAACAGAGACACTATATTCGTATTTTAACCTATCGGCTACGAACTCGTTGGTGAAATCCATTAGATTCTTTGGAGAAATAATTCCAGATTGAATTCTCTCTGCTACAACAGCACTGTCGACCGCAGCTTTAACCTCAGTATTAAGTTCAGGCATCTTTAACTTATATTGCAACTCATAACTGAACCCAGCTGTTACGAAAGAATATCCAACTGTCATAAGTGCTATGACTATAACAACGATCACGAAATATTTCCAATATTTTTTTTATTGCAAACATAGTAATATCAAAAACCTTCTCCTCATGCATTTAATTTGTTAACTTTTTTCAACCCCAAGTATCAATTAACAGGAGCTCCAATCACAGAAATATAATTTAGCCAATCAATTAAAAATGCTTCCATTTTTTCTAATACTTCTTCACTTGCGTCAGTAGAAACAGAGAACCTTACTTTATTAAAAAATCCATGGTCACTCCGCAAAAATAGAAATGATACTTCATTTAAGGATTCTCCATTTTCAAAGTATCTATCGTACTTAAATACCGCACTTAAGAATTTTGGTTCCTTATCATTCTCAAAGAAGTATGGTTCATTCATGAGAAGTTTTACATTTTGATAACAATTCTGATCTTCCATCTCAAATATTGCATTTATACATTCCTCAATTTCAGATAACATTATCGGGTCTTCGAGATTGTCCGGGATGTCTACTCCGCGATTATATAGAGTTATTGTAAAAAAACCATTTTCATCCCCGTCATATCTGAGTTGAAAAGCTCCATCCTCACAATTCTTTGTAAAATTAAAATAATATTCGCCAATTACTTCCGGAATATTTTTTTGATTGGAGAATGTTTCTATAAGATTGTTGGTCATTATTTACTCCACACCACTCATACTAATAAATTAATTATACATTAATAAAAGAAACGGACTTCCTTAAATATTCTCAATTATGATAACAAAGATTTTTATTGCAAATAAGAAATCGCAAAGAAACCAGGTCATTATCTAAAAACAAATCGCTTAAAACGCAATATTTTGAAAGTAAAAAAGGACAGCCTGAACGCACTAATAATATCTTGTTTCTTAACTGATCCGTTTCTTATCGAATATGGCTCAACAAACCACTTCGATAGTTTGAAAAATGATTATGAACATCATTATGAAAATTGGGATCCTTTAGTTCAAACATTTTAGGAGTATGGCCTAAGCTTCCATCAAATTTTTGAAAATCATGTCCGTTGATTTCATTTATACTATCCCCTAAAGGTTTGTTCGAAGCGTCAAAATAATCACTGTGGTGAGTGAAGGGATTTTTACTCGAGTGCCCGGTTGGGTGTCCATCTTCTCCAAAGTAATGCTTGCTTCCGAACATATCTTTTTGGGTAAAACCCGTAAGATGATTATCATGGTCAAAATGGGGTTTGAACTGAAAATCATGAAATGCATCCATTGCTTACTCCTTATGTAATATTGTTAGATATGTGCTTTGTTTTCACCAACCAATGAATTTATTCTTTTAATTTTTTCTTGCAAGAAGGGCAGTACATTTCGTGTCCTTCTAATGGGCTGGAACATGAGTCACATTTGTAATTAGTTATCGGAAGATATTTAGTCTCTTCAAAACTCTCATTAGAAATATTATTACTCGGTTCATTCTTTTCTCTCTGCGATTCTTGCATAGCGTCTAAAATATGCTTTCCAACCATGACAAATGGAAGCCACCACATAATGAATACTCCTTATCTAAATTATTTTAAGACCAATTAATTTTACTTTTACAACCGGGACAATAAACTTCATGCCCCTCTAATGAATGTTGACATTTCCCACACGTATATTTGCTAACTTCAGAAGTATTGTTATTGGTATTGTCACTGTCGTCATCAAGTGAAGCAAAAAACCAAATCACTCCTACCACTATTAAGATAACAAAAAAAAACGGCATATATCTATCTCCTCACTTTGTGTTGACGGTTTAATTCGTTAATTGCTTGAATAGCCTGGTCATTTCCTTGATCTGCTGCTTTCTCATACCAATTCCAAGCACGATTAATATCGGGAATTACTCCTAATCCGTTTTGATAAATGTATCCCAACCAGTTCTGAGCAATTGCTAATCCTTGCCCCGCGGAGGCTTCAAAATATTTGAATGCTAAATCCAGATCAACATCACATCCGGTTCCGTTAAAATGGAGTATGGCTAAATTAAATTGTGCATTAACATGTCCATTATCTGCGGCCATTTTATAATTCTCAAATGCCAAGCGTAAATTCATAATTGTGCCCCACCCTTCTTCATAACACCTTCCTAACATATTTTGGGCATCAAAATCCCCCTGTTCAGCGCTGAGTTTGAACAACCTAAATGCTTCCGTTTCATTTTTATTAAGACCATTTCCATTTAAGTAAGCCGAACCAAGAAAGAATTGTGCATCAGCCTCCCCTTGTAGAGCAGCTTTTTTATACCAATTTATAGCCTCTGGTAAATTTTCTTTCGTTCCAATACCATGCATGTAAAAATATCCCATATTTAATTCAGCAATCGGGAGGCCTTGTAAAGCCGCTTTCTTAACCCATTCAAATGCTTTGGGATTATTTTCTATGGTACCCCAACCATTGAAGTAACACTTTCCCAATAAGTTCTGAGCTTCGGCATTCCCTTTTGAGGCAGCTTTTTCAAGGTAAACAACTGCTTTTTTATCATCCCGAATAGCGGAATCTTTTAAATAGGCCGAGCCCAAGTAAAAATATACGAGTGCTTCATCGTGGTATTCCAATTTCTTTAACCATCTGATGGCTTCTTCGGGATGATCATTTTTAATAAACTGTATTAACCATATGATTGCATTTTCATTTCCTTCTGCCGCGCTTTCCCGCAAAAGGCCCAGACCTTTCTCAATGTCAATTCCATTGTCAAGCATCAATTTGGACATTTCAAATTTCGCTTCTTTACTCCCGGACTTAATCATAAATTCATATATTTCAAGGGCTGCTGCAATATTTTTACCCGTTCCCCGGCCTTCTACATAGCATTTAATAAGCTCATCTAATCCCATTATTGTGCTTTTTTTATCATACACTCTTCTCAATAAATCAAATGACCTTTTATGATCTTTAATTATTCCGTACCCGTATTGATAGCATCTTGCCAAAAGAATATCTACTAAAAAACTTTTACCTTTATGCGTTTTTAGGAGTCCATAGATTTTAGATTTATTATTTTCATTATTATCATAAAATCTGTAGTGTATAGCTAAAGATAACGAAGCATAATAATGCCCTTTACTGGAAAAAGTGGTAAGTAATTTAAGCCCTTCTTCTACTTTTATCTTATCCTGTTGCTTAATTAAAAATAATGCTAAACCGAGAGATCCCTGTTTTTCATTATTTTTATATGCAGTTCTCTTGTATGATTCAGCTCGTTTCAAATCAACTTCTACGCCTTTTCCCTCTTCAAAGCAAATGGCAATATCAGATGCTAAACTAACATTACCAGAGTCATAGGAATTAATCAAAACAGAAAAACCAGCCTTTGAATTTTTTATAGTATTAATTCCTTCAAAATACTGTTCGGCAATTGCTTGCGGTACATTATTTATAACAGCTAGTTGAAGATACTTTTGATATAATTCATTATTCGCATCAAGATCAAGAGGCAGTCCAGCATCGGTGTTTTCCTTATAATGCTCTGCAACTGCCCATTGCGCTTTACCGCAACCATTCAAAGCTGATAATTCTAAAAGCTCAATGGACTTCTCTAAGTATCCATATTCAGATTCAAATATTATTCCCAGGTAATATTGCGCCAAAGGGTCAAATTTATCCGCCATTGATTGCAATGTCTCGATATTCAGATTTTGATAGTAATTTTCGTCCATTACTTTTTCATTGGCTATTTCTGTTATTATTTCAAATATTTTATCACCGATCAAGCTGTTTTTATATTTACTCCGTAACTCTAAAATATCAGTTTTTCTTTTATCCCAGTCTTTTATCAACTCGTAGTCTGATAATCCTTCTCTTTTTTCTTCTGATAAATCATTTAATTCTTCATTTAGGTCTCTCCAATACAAAAGTTCGACAGGAATATTTCCAAGTTGCGTACTAACGGTTTTTTTAACTTGCTTTTCGATAAGCCTACACTCTGGTTCATTCCGGATTTCTTTAATGTAGATTAAGATATTCAGTTTATCCCAATATTTTTTTATTTTTTTTATAAACTCTATGCTTGTTGCAGTAATATTTCCAGGTACAAAGAAATAGACTTGTTTATAATTTCTATGACTTTCATTTATAAAATTATCCAGGTGCCTATTATGGTGAGGATTTGTGGAATTGATACCGGGAGTATCCCAGAAAACCAATCCATTTTTGAGAAGTGGGTGTTGTGGAATTGTAATTTCAGCATATTCAAAAGAGTCCCAGTCCTTTGGAATTTCAATAAATTTATCTAAAGCTTTAGAATTTTTCTGATTAGGTTCGTGTAGCCATATTCCCGTAGGAGTACCCGAATGTATTTTAATAATTGGCATATCTGTTGATTCCAATCTTTCTGGCAAAATTGAAACACCCATAAGCATATTTATAAATGCTGATTTGCCTGTACTGAACTCACCTAACAACAATATTTCTTTACTCATAAATCACATCCTCATTAAATGATTATAGGCTTCATTAATCTGTTGTGCTTTTTTGTTTGCAAGTTCTTGAAATTCTTTTGAGAGGTGTGCAAATTTATCTGGGTGATATTGTTTCATTTTTTCATAATAAGCCTTTTTTATTTCTTCTTTCGTCGCACTCTTTTTAACTCCGAGAACATCATAGTAATCAAAAGGTTCACTTCGATTGTCGTGACGGGGGTTTGTTTGTTCAGTTTTTTCCTTCCCACTATTTTTATTTTTGCTAAATATTCCGGAGAGTTTCTTCTTTAATTCGGAATTATCATTAATCTGATTCAGATAAGAAAAAAGTAAAAAGAAGACCTCTTCGTTCTGATGAGAAATAGTATTTGCCTCCTCTAAAAGAAAAAAATACGGGGTGTAAATAGCATCTGCATTATCAAGAGAACTATCTGCAAATATATCGGGAAAGAAATTTTTCCCAATTTTCTTAAATAGACTTTCACTTTTAACAGAGGCTATCAATAATGCAAACTTCTGAAAAACCTTTTCCTTTTCTAAATTTCTTAGCAGAACATCTGACGAAAGGACACAATTTATCTGCCTCAACGAAACCATTGCAATCACTTCATAAACGTATTCATTATTGCTGCCGAGAGCTTTTGAAACGCTTTTTGAAACAAAAGGAATTAGAATAATATCCTCCAAGCCAAGTCCTCCTGTTAGAAAACCGGCTGTCCAACCTGTAAAACTCCCAATGGCATCAGCCCGTCGGCTTTTTATATGAAGCGAAGAAAGAATAGGGAAAATCTGTTCATATTCATAAAATGCTTTCATGTGTTGTTTTTCGATAAGCAATTTGTCTGCTGATTCGAGAATACCGAGCACGATATCCTTTGATTCCATTTTATATTTTCCCTATGTTTTCAACTGCGGCCTTATACTCATTGATTTTTTGTTCGATCACACTTGTTTGTTCTTGTCTTTCCTTTTCAATTTCAGCTATCTGTTTATTGATTTCTTCGTTTTGAGCAGTGAGTGCTTCATCAATTTGTTTTTCCATCAAATCCTTCTGAACATTTATATTCTTTATCATTTCTCTTCTGAAAGATTGAAAATTTTCTTGAAGAGAAGAAATAATTTGGGGCTTCATTTGCTCTCTCTGCTGTTGCAATCGTTTTTTGCGAAAATTCTGAAATAGCGGCCCCAAAAGAAAAGCGAGAGGTGTAAATAAGCCGAAAGTAGATAGAATTAGCATCCCTCCAACAACTGCAACTGTTGAAGCTGTTGCAGATTTCATATCATCAGACATTATTGAATCCAATGGTGTTTGAGTATTCTGCTGTGCATAAGAGGTTAGCGATGTACCTGTAAATTTAACAAGTGATACATTAACTTCCTGGATTGATTTCATTACTCTTATACTTATTTCTTCGTGAATTGATCTTAGAATTTTTTCAATTAATGGTTCATTTCGCTCCCGCCAATTTTCATATTTAAATTTTATTTCCATTTCCAAATCTTTTATTAGAAGATTAACATCACGTTTATCAGAGGATAATATTTCATTAACTATTACTAATATGTCATTCAATAATGTATTTAATGATTCTTCAACTTTATAAGTTAGGGAATCAAAATCCAGTTCTACCTGATTTTCAAGTTCACGGGTTTGCTCTCTGAATAATTTTAGATCATTTTTAAGATCATCTTTCCGTTGCTGAAAACTCTCCTCTGGAATGGAAAGCCCACCAGCTTTTAGTTTTATAATTTCTACTATTTGTAATTTGATTTTTTGAAAAACAGCCTCGTACTGAATTTTAAGATTATCAAATTTCTCCGAACTCTCAATAAATTTAATCAACGCATCAGCAAATATTTTGAACTTACTCATAGTAACTAATTTTTCGTCTTGCTCTAGAGTTCCTTCAAGATAATCAATAGCCGAAACTGTATAAAAAGTATTTATCTCGTCAGTACTATTCTTTCTAAACCAATTTGAAACATCTTTAGCTGCTAATTCAAGATTGTCGCCAAGTAAATCGATTTTGTTCAGCACGAAAAATATATTCTTTATTTTATTCCCAAGGATATGTTCTTTATACACCTCGACGTTCGATGAAGTCACCGGATGAATCGTAACATATACTACAGCATCAGCTTCAGGTAACAGTCCATAGGTAACGGCAACTCTTTGTTCATCTGTATCATTTGTTCCGGGAGTATCAATAATTCTGATGCTATTTTTCAGCAGAGGAATATCTATTAACACTTCTATGTAATCAATCTCGTTCACAAGTGGCTTGTTTTCCGCAATAAGCGATTTCAAAAACGAAGAGTCAAATGGGTGAACCTTCCTTATCCCATTTTTCATTATTAGGATGATCTGAGCATTTTCCGAATAAGAAATGTAAGTTATTCTGGCTGTAGTAGGTTCTAATAAAGTGGGAAGTAAATCAATACCAAGCAACGCATTAATAAGAGTAGATTTTCCCGAAGTAAACTCTCCGACCACTGCGATGTCAAATGTGGTCTTATTAATGATACGAGTAAGAAAACCATAATCATTTAATTGAAGTTTCAAGTTTTTTGTAATACCTTCAAGTTTGTTGATCTTTGAAGATAACTCTTTACGAATGTCAAGAATGCTCATAATGTTTCTACCTCCTTAAGTAGTTGAGATAAATTACTTTTACTTTGATTAAGCTGATTTATTTTTGAATTAATTTCGTTTTTATATTCTTTGAAAGTTGATTTTTCGCTGAACAGAATTTTTTTATTCGTTTCAAAAATATTATTAATGTTTTTTCTTTTGTTTGCCAGCGATTTGCTAACCGTTGAAGACACATCACTGAAATAGGTCTCAAGGGAAGAATGAAATGTTTTAATCAACATATTCCTTACTCCGTCAATTTCCTTTTTTAATCCAAGTTCATCAAAAGTTACATGTTCAATTGTTTTATCCTCCGAATTGAATTCTTTCCCAACTCTTCTTCCTGCCGCAGCACCTGCCGCAGCACCAATAGGGCCTCCAACAAAAAAGCCTATAAATCCTCCTATTGCTGCTCCGACAAAACCGCCATCACTGTTTCCACTAATAACTTCTTGTTTTCTTAAAAAATACTTGGATGTATCGATACTTTTCACCTGGATATCAAAACTCGGTTGAGAGATTTTTATGTTCTCTAATTCAAAGTCACTGATCATATCCTTGATAAATTTTTTGGTTTTAGTATTTATTTTCTCAGTTAGAAATTCAGTTACACTATTAATATCTCTTGAAAGATTTGGGATTGCTTTTGTACTGATTGAAATATGAGTATTAAAATCGGAAGTTATTTCCTTTTGTATCCAGTTTTTCAAAGTGTTTTTTGCGTTCTCATAATTTGAAATAATATTATTGGTTTTGTTACTGAGTTTTTCTAGTTCCGTCTGGGACTTCTTTAATTCGTTTTCGACCATAGTTAGTGAAGTTGGTTCATAAGCAATTTTTTCTAACAACTCACCAATAAAAGGTTCTAGGCTCTCTATAATAAATTTGTTTATTCTTAACCTTAAAAATATTTTTCCCTTTTCTTGAACAAGATAATTTTCTAATTCTTTTTTGAATGGTCCGAACCTTGATTTTTCATAAAGTTCAACGTCGTTATCTCTAATTCCTCTAAGAGCATCTAAAGCATCAATCGGGAAAATATTTATCTTTTCTCCAAAGGTCTCGTTTAATAATTTCTCATTCTTTTCTATTAATTTCGGCAACTCATTTTTAAGTTGCCGTTCTTTTAGATAGGAAATCTTATTAAAGACACAGATAATTCCTTTACTGGTTCCTAGATTATTAAGAATTTTACTTTGTATAAATTGTAACTCACTATTCTTTAGCCCGCCTTCATTCGCACTCATTAAAAAAATTACTGCATCCGCGCGATCAATAAAGTTTAATGTTACATTTGACCTCGCCTCGTCGGGGTCATCGACTCCGGGTGTGTCAATAATGCAAAATCCTTTTTTGAGTATATCATTTGGATAAAATATTTCGGCATATAGAGTATTTTCAACTTTGGCTTTTTCTCCTTTTGGACTTACTCCATCAAATGTAGATGTATATTTAGGCAACTCACTAATTTCAATGTCAATTTCCTTCTTATCCTTTGTGTAAATAATTGCGTGGGGATTATCGTCATAATTCAGGAATGCTAATTTTGCTGTTTCTGGATTTACTTGTGTAGATAATATATCAACATCAGCTTTTAATAAAGCATTTAATAGAGTGGATTTACCTCGTTTAATAACGCCAACTACAGCTACTAAGAATTTATCGGATTTAATTTCTGCAACAGCTTCCTTGATGCCTTGCCTTAAATTAGCAGTATTCTCATTTTCTGAACACTGAAGTTCCAAGTCATTTAGTAAAGTAACTACTTTTAATTTGAGGTTGTCAAATTGATCTATTTTTTCCATGAAATGTACTTTGAGATTGATATAAAAAAAGGACGCAACTTCCGTTACATCCTTCACTGAGGTACTGGAATACTTTTAGACAAAGATATAAGAAAGCGCGTCCATTCAGGACGCAGCCTTCTTGCATGTTCTTGTCTAATCGAAAGTTTCCAGTTTTCAGTGAAGAACATAGCAAATGCTACGTGTTAATTATTATTTAAGAACTTAGTAACCGATAAAAATCTCTCTATTATTTATAAAATCAACTTAAGTAAAAAATCCGTTTTCACCTCAACAAATAAGCATACCGAGCAACTACGCCAGTTAAAACATAATAGTGCGAAGCATACTTATGTAACCAATAATTTTTTATTAGAATTAAATAGAAGAGGATAAAATCTTCTTAGAATGTTTTTTGTAGATCCCGATGAAGTGCATAAACAGAATTCCAAAGTAACTTATCCCTTACTTGTTTTAATTTGTTTAATTAGTGAAAGGAAATTAAAACTAATTATTCTTATTTCCAAAAAAGAAATATTGCCAACGGTCGCTCCAAACCTTTTACATTTTGTACTCATCGAACATTATTTTTTTATGTAAGCGTTCAGACCAATCACTAGAGGTTTGCCATCAACCATACATTGTGTTTGAGTATTACCATGAGTAGTTGCTACCACTAATGTTTTACCAGAAGCGCTCGGTGTCGGTTTCTGCAACTCAATCGTGATGATGAGTTTGTTGTCTTCAATTTTAACTTCCATTTTATTCTCCGATGTTTGAAACAAAATATTTGTGTTGTGAAAATTAAGATATAAAATGGAACTGTCAAGTCGAGCATATTTTTGTATACGGCTTATGCGTGAGAGTAACCGTTTAACCTTCAAAAAAACAAAGGCAAATCTCAATTGCCGTGTTATTTCTACCCCACCTCGGTACTAGGATGGGATCCTACATTCGCAAACCCGATTAGATTCGAACCGATTTCGCGAGAGTTCATTGATAAGATTTACTTGGTAAACTCAACAGTTAGTTACTATTCGCTCAAACGGAAGAAGTATAGAGATATTCCATTATACAGCGTATTAACAGAAATACTTTTATCAATGCTTGAGGAAACAACGAGCAGCAAGTTGATAGATTATAAAATTGTTGAGAATTTGAGAAGAGCTGTTAGTCGCCACTTCGTTGAAATTGGAATTAATGATACAGGGTATATAGCTCGGACATCTAGAAAAAGATTTATTCCCTTTGGAGATCCCGGTTTAATATGAACGCATCTGTTGTGAGAGAATTAGTTGGGCACGAACATGGGAACATTAAAGATGTGTATTACAATCAGATTCCGTACAACACGATGGAGCAAGAACTGGAGAAGTTTAAGAGATCAGACATGTAACGAGAAGCAAAAAAAAACCAATCCAAACCCCTTCTGCCAGAGTTTTTGCCATAGTTCAGTGCGAAAAGAGGGGTAAAATGAGTTCTCTTTAGGTCAATTCGTGATTTTAATGGCTGGAGTAAAAATAAAAAAGTGCGAAAACGTTTAATTTTCGCACTTTTCGTGCACCCTGCGGGACTCGAACCCGCGACCTGATGATTAAGAGTAAGCGGGATTCTTGTGGTAAATAAGCCACAATCGCTCTTTTTTCAGTCACTCCCTACTCAGGCCCTACCGAACATAAGGAGTTAAATCTTATGTTTATTTCTAAAACAAAAAAATCGCCGTTCTATCAATTGACTTACGATCTCAATGGTAAACGCACAACGGTTTCAACCAAAACTTCTAATATTCAAGAAGCCTATAAGTTCATGGCAAACTATCAAAGAGGGAGCTATGAGCCAAGAGCGCGGATTGATTTTATTTCTCTTTCTAAATTCCGTGATGAATATTTAGAATACATTAAAACTTCCAAATCGAAAAATTATTTCTTAACAGTTCAGAACTCATTTAAAAGACTATTAGATTTTTCTGGTGATATAAATCTTAACCGGATAGATGTTCGCTTACTTGATAAATTCCTTACATCAACTTTTGCACGCACCAAAAGCGGAACCAGTCTATATTACCGCACACTTAAAGCAGCCTTTAGTAAAGCTGTAATTTGGAATTATCTTTCAGAGAATCCTTTCAAGAAAATCAAAGCGCCAAAAGTTGCAAAGTCATTTCCATTCTTCATTTCTGAAATCGAACTGAAGATCATCATTGAACATGCACAAAAAGATTACCTCAAAGTTTTATTCACTACTGCTTATTATACCGGGATGCGTTTAGGAGAGTTACTAAATATGAAATGGAATTGGATAGACTTTAAACAGAATATTATCACCGTTCAATGCTCGGCTACTTTCACAACCAAAAGCAAAAAAGAAAGAATCATTCCGATTAGTCCAATCCTCAGAAGTCAGTTATCAAATCAATTACCAAAAGTCATTGATCTAGAAAAAAACACTTTTGTCTTTGCCCGGATAAACGGAATTAAACTCAATGTAGATTTTGTAAGCAAACAATTCAAGAAGTCTGTTCGCGCTGCCGGTTTAGATGATAAAATTCACTTCCACACTTTACGCCATTCCTTCGCTTCTCTTTTAGTACAACGCAGTGTATCGTTATATGTTGTGAAAGAATTACTTGGACATGAATCTCTTACAACTACTCAAATCTATGCTCATCTTTAGCAGCAAAATTTGAGAGATGCGGTAAATGTTTTATGATGAAGGACAGAAGAAACATCGATTCCCTTCATTATAAAGATTCACTTATTGAAGACCTCATAATGCTAAATAATATTATAATCCTTAAATTACAATCAACTAAAAGTTTACTTATATGATTCGACAGTTATCATGAAAAATGACCAAAATATATCTGTTGAAGCTCTTCGCAACTTTCCTACTTTTTCTGAGCTTACTCGCAATCAATTAGAACAGATAATTTCAATTTGCAAAGTGCACACCTACAAAAAAAATGAAACCATATTTTATGACGGTGATAATTACAAAGGCTTTTATATCCTCTTAAACGGTTCAATTAAAATTTATAAACTATCTTACGATGGGAAGGAATTAATCCTTCATCTGATCAAACCGTCAGAATCATTCGCTGATGTCCCGCTTTTTGAAGGCGGTGGCTATCCGGTAAATGCACAAGCAATTGCTGACTCAGTTTTAGTTTTTGTCCCACAAAAAGAGTTCATTCAACTTATAAAAAATAATTCTACTCTCTGCTTAAATATGCTTGTTGGTTTCGCAAAAAAAATGCGGCTCCTTACTCAAAAAGTTGAGGATCTTTCTACCAAGGGAGTATCAAATCGATTTACTAAATTTCTTCTGGATGAGATAAAAAAATCCGGAACGGATAAACTCCCGGAACCTTTTATCAGACTAAATATTTCAAAAAAAAACATAGCCTCCTATATCGGTACTATTAAAGATACTCTTTCTCGACTTTTGAAGAAACTTCAAAATGAAAAAATAATCCGCATTTCCGGTAAATCAATTTTCATTTTAGACCTTTCAAAACTCAAAGAATTGGCTAAATGAGCCTTCTGTTCTTTTACTACCGAAACAATAAAAATTAACATTTCCGACTTAAGTCAAAGGATGTTTTTTCTTTCGTTGCAATATTTGCAGTGTAAATAATTAAAGGAATAATGCTATGGCGCACTTATTATCAAAATCGTTAAAACTGCTTGCGGTTACAGCAGTTTTCTTTTTACTTTCTTCCACACAATCCTACGCACATTGCGATGGACTTGATGGTCCGGTTATTAAGGACGCCCGGAAAGCTCTCGAAAGTGGAAATGTTAAACTTGTTCTTATTTGGGTGAAAGAAGAATATCAACCCGAAATTGTTTCCGCTTTTAACAAAACTCTTGCGGTACGCAAACTATCACCGGAAGCGAAAGAATTTGCGGACATGTATTTTTTTGAAACTTTAGTACGCATCCACAGAGCCGGTGAAGGAGCTTCTTATACCGGAATTAAGCCTGCGGGTCGCGATCTTGGTCCTGCTATTCCTGCTGCAGATAAAGCAATTGAAACCGGTTCCCCTAAAGAATTAGTAAAATTCTTAGATGATGCTATTCATGACGGATCACACCCGCTTTACATGAAAGTTAAGGAAAAAAAGAATTTCGATCCGAATGACGTAAATGCCGGTAGAGAATATGTTAAAGCTTATGTTGAATATGTTCACTATGTTGAAAAAGTTTATAATTTAAAATCTGGTGCGGCTCACGGTGGAGAAGCATCTGAAGCGCATTCACATTAATCGGAAAGTAGTTTCTCCATCTATCTGAAGGGGGACTTTTTTTCACACTACATCTTTATGATAGAAAGGAGAAATGACTTTAAGTTTATGAACACAATTGAAATGCCATCAATCAAAGCTGGCAAAGATTCCGAATTCCTTGATTGGTTTAGGTGGTCGAATAGTGTTTACAAAAATTTTGATGGATTTATATCAAGACGACTCTTGAAACAAACTAAAGGGACAGGAAGCTATGTCATCCTAATGGAACACAAAAACGAAAAAACTTTCATGAACATGCATTCAAGTAATGAACAAAAAGCAGTTTTTGCTAAATTAAGTCCTTTACTTGAAGGTTCGCGTATAGCAAAATTTTATGAGGTAGTTATTGATACAGTATGATAAAAAAATATGTATTATTAAACTGTAGAATGGATTGCTTATGTTTTCAACTGTCAGGTATTTTGTAAAGACCAGTATAATATTCCTTCTGATAGGAATTGTTACTGGTCTATATTTGTTAATTGCACGAAATTATTTTGATTCATGGCCTCACCCTGATCTCGTTTCTGCACATACTCATTTAATTCTTGTCGGTTCTGTTATGATGATGATTATGGGTGTTGCGCTATGGTTCTTTCCACGAGCAGAAAAAGATGACAAACTTTACAAGCCCGATATTATTCTTGCTGCATATTTCATAATTACTATTTCAACTTTAATCAGATTTTTTTCTCAAGTGATTTCAGCTTTTGTTCTAACTAACGAACTTCTAAAATTCTTACTTACTATTTCTGCAATTGGTCAAATATTAGGAATCATTATTTTCTTTATTTCTATGTGGGGAAGAATTAGATCTGTTGGCAGTCATATTCGTGAAGCTAAAGGAGAAAAATTTTGATCAAAACTTTTTATACTCAAATACAACATGCTGATATTAATTAAACAAATTAACTTACAAATAAAGGTGAAACTATGATTGACTCAAACATCGTACTAACCGGACAAACAATTGCCTACACGCTTTATGTCCTTGTGATTATGGCTTTGATGGGATGGTTTGCCTACAAGATAACAAGAGACGGTTCCGGCAAAGTAGTTAAATCGGCAATATTTTATTCGTTTGTCGGTTTTTTAATTTTTCTCGGGGTCTCGCTTCATATTGTAACGCATGAAACAATTCCCTGGAAGCCGATGGATTTAAATCGTGCTGAGATTAAAGCCGATAAGGAATTTAACATAACTATGGAAAACCATGAATTCCGGCTTCCCTCCACTAAACTCATAATTAAAAAAAATGAGATAGTTCGATTTAATGTGGAATCGAAAGATTTAACATACGGTTTTGGATTATTCCGACGCGACAACACGATGGCTTTCCAGATGCAAGTTATCCCCGGTCATATTAATGATATCCTTTGGCAATTCGACCGCCCGGAGGTTTATTCCATCAGATCGACCGAATACTCGGGACCTAAAGGAATTAAGATGATTGTTCGGGATGTGGTTGAGGTTGTTGAATAAATATTTTTAAAACAAATGTGAGAAAATAAAAATGAACTTAATACAAACATTCACAAACGGTGAACAAGGTTTATTCAAACCGAATTCTTTAACTCCAATGCAAAAATTGACACTGCGATTTGTAGTAATTGGACTTATTTATTATGGTGTTGTTGTTATCGAAGGGATGTTGATGAGATTATTTGAAGTTAGTCCAAACTTTGCCTTAGGCATAGAAACGAAGCAGTTTTTTGCCATAATGACTGCTCATCCACTCGTCGGGATTTTTGGTTCTACTTATTCAATTGTTTTTGGTGCGTTTCTTTTTCTTGTTCCTTTCTTAATGAAAAAACCATTGTGGAGTATAAAATTAGGAAATTGGACTTTATGGTTAATTACAATCGGTACGTTCGTATTTTGGTTCGCGGGATTTGTATCCCACTACTCCCCGCTCTACACACTTTATTGGCCATTGCCGGCAGACTTTTCTCAATTTAGTGTTTTAGGTGGAACATTCTTTATCGTTGGAATTGCACTAGTGATGGTAGGGACAGCATTTTTTGTCATCAATATTTACAAGACCATTACATATACTCCGGAAGGATGGGAGAAACAACCAAAAGGAGCGTTAATTAAATCTGCACTTGGCTTAACCGGTTTAACCAATCTTTTCTCAAAAAAGAAAAAAGAACATTTGGTTTCTCTTCCGGTTGCAGCAATTGCAAGAGGAACGGTTGACACAGCCTTTAATGCTGTTGTTATTTTATTCGCGGGCGTTCTAATCTTAATTTATATGGTTGCAGAATTGTTTGGAGTAAGCCTAAAACATTCTGCCATTGATGCTTTATTGTATAAAAATATTTTCTGGTGGGGACTTGATTTAATCGCAGATGGGCTAGTTTTAATATTTGTTGCCGGAACATGGTATTTACTTGCAACATTAATCACCGGCAAAAAATTATTTATGGAAAACTGGGCTCGTGCAGCTTTATTTGTGGAAATGGTTGTTAGTTGGACGGTCTGGTCACATCATTTAATGTCGGATCAAGCTCAACCCGGTATCTTAAAAATTCTATCCGGAGAAATGGTTACAGCCTTTGAACTTATTACTCAAGGCTTAGCTTTTTTTATTACTCTTGCTACGCTTTGGAGCGCACGACCTTTGAAAATGAGTCATCCGTTAAAATTTTTACTTGGCGGTCTGCTCGGATTCGCTTTAGCAGTTCCTGCCGGTATTATGCAGGCAGATTTAGGATTGAATAGAATTCTACATAACACTCAATGGATTGTCGGTCCTCACGTTCATGTTGCAATATTAATAGGATTGACAATGACATTATATTCGGCAATTTATTTTCTCTTTCCAATTCTTACTAATGGCGCCAAACTTTATAGTGAAAAATTAGCGAGCTTCCATTTCTGGGCGCACCTAATAGGCGGTATTGGCATGGGCGCTTTTATGGGGATGGCAGGCTTAAGAGGAATGTTACGCCGTTCAATCTACCTCAACGGCGAATTCAATTCTTACATGATACTTGCAGCTATTTCCGGTTCATTGCTTCTTCTCGCATTTTTAGCTTTCTTCTATAATATTGTTATGAGCGTAGGCTTGAAAGGTGTTATTGGAATTTTTATGCCATCTAAATTAAAAACAACTGATTTGCTGCCAGCGGAGAAATGAGATAAGTATTTTTTTAGTCTATAAAGTAGAGCCCGGTGTTTCCATCGGGCTTTCTCTTAAACAAATCCTATTCTGTTAGCTCCTTTTTATTGAGAGGTTTTAACTGTGGTTTTTTTATGTTTTCAAATTTGATTATTTGGTCGTCATTTAATTGATTTTTAATATCATCAAGTAAGTCATTAATTTTGTCAACTCTACTATCCCTTGCTCTTTTGACTCTGATTTTTTCAAAGAATCCCGGTTCGTCTCCGCTTTTGAATCGTGCTTTCAAAGCCGCTATTATTTTTTTATCCTCTTCAAGAATTCCTTTTATTTGCTCAACCTTTGCATTGATTGTTTTGTATTGATCTGCGTTAAGCGTTAAATGTTCTTTTACTTTATCCATCTCTAAAAGTGATACTTGATCCTGAGCAGTTATTTTACTGACAAAAATTAAACCAAGTATGATTACTAAAAATTTTATTTTCATTGCATATCCTTAAATGTATTGATTGATATTAGTTTTATTCCTGAGCAACGTGTTTACCGGGTTTTCCAGGCGACCAGCGTGATCGCTGCCCAAATCACTGACCGTATGACCATTGCATTTACACTGTGCGAGGCAACAGCGCCTCCGGCAAGATAGATTGCCGCTACAATAAGCAATACGATAAGATGCGCTGCAACAACTATCATTGTTAGTTTTAACGACCACCCGTAGTTTATCCATAGCGCTACACCGGCAAAAATACCAACCACTCCCATCGTCACATTGTAAACGAGCAAAGGAGTAAGCACAACATACTCCGGTTGAGTAATTCCCAACAGTACTTGAGTGCCTTCTACGATAGTGAGAAGACTGAAAACAACAGCAACGCCCGCCGCTATTTTTTTATAGATTGTTTTATTCATTGTAGTACCTTGCATGTATAGTTAATGTAATTATGTTTCTATGTATTGTTATGCCATGATATTTGAAATGATTTCCCAAACGAACTTTTCTCATTGCGGCTTGCCGCATTATGTTGTTCCTCTAATGGCAAATTCATTTTTCAAAAAAATACTCTCATCCAAAGTTCCATACGTTGCTGTACCTGCTTTGCACCATACTCTGTAGTTTTATCTCCGGCAAACATTGTTGTCCAAAAAATAAATTCTGTGTTTGTAATAGGTTTATAGTTCATCTGAAATGAGAGAAGAAAACTGTTATCTACCAAATTGTAGATTGTGTAAAGAGAGGGAGTAAAGTAGAGCCAATCAAACGGTTCGGGATGCGAAATTTTTAGGTACAGATAATCTTGCATCAATATTGTGCCTCTGAAATATGTTTGGCTTACTCCAAGTGTTTGTTGTGTCACGACCGGGTTCAAACTGTTTGCACCGATGTTCAGAAATTCACTATACCGAGAATATTCATCTTTGCTAAGTCCGGCGCCACTGTGATAGTATTCCGCAATGATTGTTGTGTTTGATGCATCGAGATAGCGCAGTCCTAAAAGATACGAATACTCATCAACTCGTGCGGAAGAGAGCGACCTATTTACAATTGTGAAACGATCTACATTTTGATTGTAACTTAGTTCACCGTGAATCTCGATATTATCCTGAATGTTTCGCGCAAAATCGAAACCAAATCTTTTTGGTTTTATTGCACTGAAGTAGGCAAGCAAGTCAACGTCAGTATCCCAAAGCAGAAGAGAGGACTTCAAAGCAATATCCGTATTATTAAATTCTCCGAATGAAGCGCCTGCAATGTCTGACGTCGGAATCAAAATAGCTAGGAAGGAAAAGTTTTGTACCGCTTCTGACGAAAAACTTTTTATGTACTCAAAGTTGGCTGAAAGCAAACCCGCTTGTGCAAGTTCTGGGTTCTCCGGGTCTTTCACCGGGTTAACAAATCCAACCGGATTGAATGCGTAACCTTTGCCCCAACTGTAAACCCGTTTACCAGCTTGCAAATTTGTATTGAATGAGGGATTAAAACTCGCGTATGCTTCGAATAAATCAAATCTTGAATTGGTGTCACTGTAATATGATGCGTGTGTTTTTAGAACAAATCCCAAATCACTTGTACGGTATTCGGCGTTTAGATATGGTTCCAATCTGTATTGAGAAAGCAACGATGACGAAGGCGGATTTTTAAAGAATTGAAGTTTATATTGGGCTGAGTTTTGATCCATGTTGAACAGCGAATATTTCACATCAAGATTACCATTCCATTCAAGTTTCTTTTCTTGTTCCGCTTCTAAAATTGGCAAGTTCTCTTTTTCTTGTCCAAATACAACTGCTGCAGATGCGAACATCAAAACGAAGATAAACCATCGTGAAAATTTCATTTCTTCAAATCCCCTAATCGTCCCATGTAGTTTTGAGTAAATACTTCATCAGGAAATTGGCGTTTTTTGATGGTCTGATAAATCATCAACGAACGATAGCCTTTGTATAAAGGGCTATATGTTTCTATTAAAGAAGGGCGTGTTATTCCGCCCCCGAAATTTTTATCATTCTTAAATTCCAGAGTTTTGATCAACATGCCGCTTGCTGAATATGCTTCAACTTTGCGCAGTATCTTTTTGTCCTTGGCAATCCACATTTTAAGTTTATCGTATGCAACTGTTTTATTCTTTGCTTTTAAGTCGAGGATATACTCCGTGTCTGTTCCTTTTGAATATGTTGCCTCATACTCAGTCGTATATTCCAGCTGCATAATATCCGCATTATTAAAAACGCCCCCAACAACTGATTGCAGACTAGTAATACGAATTGGTTTATTTACACTTGGAATATAGAGCCACATATTTTCTCCAAGCCGTAATGTTGAACGCCCTTTTTCACTTGCCGGTGAAATGTAGAGCATTGCAATTTTGTCTTTGCCCTTTTTCACGGTGAAGAATGTAAACTCTTTTTTAGAACCATCCGATTCTTCATTGATGAGTTTTCTAATTGACTCGTATGATTCAGGCATAAGGTTATCGTCAACTTCCTTTAATAGTTTGTTGGCGTCCTGCGCTGAAACATTAAACGTTAATAAAATGGCAATAATAATCATTGATAATATTTTCATAACCTACTCATTTTTTTATTCGAGCAAACAGCTCATAATTAATAATTTATTTTTTTCTAACTTCTGACTTCTAACATTCCTAATTATGTCCCAAAGCATCCACCGGTTCCATCTTGGAAGCTTTATACGCCGGTTGGAATCCGGCAAAGAGTGATACGACCATAACAATAACTGCCACTATAATAACTTCACCCACCGGAATACTTGGGGCAAGTGATACGTTCATTGTTCCGAATGTGAAATCAATCTTTGTTATATTCATAATCCACAATGTCCCAAGTCCAATTACTATTCCTGCCAACGTACTTAGCAAGCCCATCGCAAACCCTTCAATAAGAAAAAGAGAAAGAATCCGCCGGGGCGGAGTACCAATAGCGGCAATGGTTCCTATTTCACTAATACGTTCATAAACTGACATCGTCATAATGTTGAGAATGCTGACAAGTACAATTGAGATCAAAATAAATTTTACTACTAAAATTAAAAGATCAACTATACGTGCGATGCTGGCAAACGGCGAAAGTTGTTCCCATGTATGAACCTCAATTTGAGTTTTCGAAGCGTTTACTGATTTTTTCAACTGTGTATATACTTTATTAAGCTGATCATATTGTTTTAGATGAATTGCAATTTCAACTATTTCGGGCTTATCCTCTCGAAGAAGCGACTGTGCATCATCAATGTGCATATAGCCATCTTTGCCGGAGGGACCGAAAATATTTTCTGTCATTGCAGCAATACGCAATGTTACTGCGTTAACCGAACCGTCTTTGTTCGTTGCAACTAAAACAATTTCATCACCAATCTTTAATGAAAGACCCCTCATTAAATTTTCCGGCACTAATATTTCGCCCGGTTTAATAAACTGATCGGGATCGGTTATGTTACCTTTAATTCGTTTAACAAATTCCGTTACCGTACGATTTTCCATTTTGGGATAGACTGCGCTCATACGGATGTTTGATGTTTGCGCGTAGTTACTAATCATTGCACCAAACTTTATACGCGGACTGTAAGCAGCAATTTCGGGAATGTTGTTTAACGTTTTTTCAACATTTGCGAACTCCGTTCCGGAAAGAGTAAGATTTAACGGTAAATTATCAATAGATTCGACATATCCTTTTCTATGGATTTGTAAATCACCCATTGCCGTATTAGTTAATATGCCTACCATTTGAGATTTAAAAGAAATTGCCAGACCACCAAATACAATAACGAGAACTACACCAAAAGTAATTAGTGATGAAGTAAGAATCGTTCGTCTTTTATTTCTAAACAAATTTCGGAAAGCGATCATGATTAGATTTTTCATTTCTTATCCTCCTTTTTAATTTCCGAGCTAACAATAGTTCCATCTTCTAATGTATAAATGACTTCAGCTTCTCCAACAATTTTCGGATCGTGTGTTGAAAAGATAAATGTTGTTCCAAATTCATTAGTCATCTCGTGCATAATATTGATAACCTTAAATGCAGTAGCGTGGTCGAGATTAGCAGTTGGCTCATCTGCAAGAACAATTTGCGGATTAGTAACCAACGCGCGGGCAACAGCCACACGCTGCTTCTGACCACCGGAAATTTGATTCGGATATTTTTTCTTTTGATCGGTCATTCCAACCTTTTCTAACAACCGCGAAACACGATCATTACGTTCTTTTGACGGAAGATGGTCAAGCATAAGAAGCGGATACTCTACGTTTTCATATACGGTTAAAACCGGAATTAAATTGAAATTCTGGAATACAAATCCTATAGTTTTACCTCTAAATGCTGCGCTTTCAGTACGGTCGAACATTCCAACATCCACATTGTTTACAAACACTTTTCCTTCAGTAGGCTTATCCAAACAACCGATTAAATTCAGCAATGTTGATTTGCCGCTGCCCGATGGACCGATAAAAGAAACAAATGATTTTTTCTGAATTTCGAGATTGACCCTTTTAAGCGCATGAACGGGAATTTCCCCCGTCTGATACACCTTTGTTACGTTTTCTAATTGAATTAAATTCATTGATTACCTTTCATCTAAATTATTAATAATTATTTAAGATACACTTGCTATTATATTCTGAACCGGCAGCAAATTTAACAACAGTTAACACGGCGAATATCCAGGTCAGTTTCCCAAAAATGTTTTTTAATCGTGTGCCCGTAAATATGTTCCTTGAAATAATGCTCAAAGCTTTTCCCTTTGATTAAATATTTTGCTTAAAATAAACTCTTAATGCTGAGTTTGCATCTTGAGTATTAGGGAAATATTTATAATCTCCATAACGTTCATACAATAAGAAATCTAGACCTAAATAACTATTTTCAAGTAGTTGATAGTTAATTCCGATATTCAATAAACCAACAAACTCATCTCCTTCGGCTCCGCTTAGCGTATGAATCCAAAATCTTTTATAGTTTGAATAGATTTCGCCAAAGTTTTTAAAAATAACTTTAGCCCCAATCTTTGCGCTGGCACCGGGACCGATGTTATAATCTTTGCCGGACACAGATGCGTATTGTGAGTTTGTAGCTCCCATTAATATCGCAGATAACCCAAAATAATTTTGCATAGAAACTGATGTTGATAACGGCACAGTATTTATTATTTGTCCGGTAACACTTGTTGCCGAGAGCTTGTAAACCGTATTGATATGAATGTCAACCTCTTTATAAATACCAATAATGTTTTTTGAATTATTGAATAATTTAAATTTATTATCCCATAAAACGCCGCTTGCAAAAATTCCCACAATATTATCGCCGGGTGCAATGTTAACTTCTGTGTGCAGTGCAAAATAGTCGAATGGTTTTTGGTGATCTGAAACAGAAAGTTGATCACCATAATTCAAGTCTGCTCTAAGCGCAACATACGATTTGCTGTTGTTCATTTTACTGCTAAAAAAAACATTATGCACACCGCTGGAAAGAATCACATTAAATTTAGAACGCTTGTTTGGTTTGCCCACTTTCCACATAGCACCGCTAATCATACGGTTCAATCCTTGCATGGGATCAACTACCGTTGATGTGAATTCTCGTAAAAATCTATCAACTCCAACAGTACTTTCATCAATGATTAAGTTTGAAACACGAAAAGAAATCTCACCTAAAATAATACCGGTTACAGGTGTGTTTACAATATCATTATAGGATGGAGCTTCGTTTTCCATAAAATATTCCCACATTAAGCTCCCACCAAAAGCATAAGGGGCTGCTTCCCAAAAGCTAAGACCATTTGAACGTGCAAGATTATAATAGTTGGAACCATGATAGGGATGCCAAAATTGATTCATTAGATAACCGTCAACATCCCATTTGAAACCAGTCTTAAAATTATTCTGTATCGTTTCCCAACTTATGTTGGACCAATTTTCACCACTTAAATATCTGTGATAACCCCAAACGCTAAAATTTAAACCAACAATTTCAACAGCCGGCAGCCAATAGTTTTTTTCTGTGGTTCTTTCTTTGTCCAACGCAGCCATATATTTTGTACTTGTGTTTCCAGCTAATCCCGCTGGCAATTGTTCATAGAACTTCGATTGAGCAAGAGTTCGCCCATCAAGTCCAGCGAGGAAAACTATCAGCATAGCAAGAATGAAATAATTATCTGCAGAGAAGACTTTAGTTTTCATACGTATTCATAGATTTGTTCGATAATTATTTTTTCTGAACAATCCAGCCACCGTGCATAAATGAATTGTAAAAACGGTTTGCCCTTTCAAATCCTGCGTCGGACAGTATTTTTTGAATTTCAAATTCAGTGAAAAAGCTTTGCTCAATTGCTTGAATCGCTATTTTCATTACCAATTCCGAGGGGACTCCGCCCAGTTTCATAAAATTTATCCACCCCTTTGTCATAAATTTAAAATCTTCACTACCCGGATCGCCATATTGGTCAACGATGATAAGCTTCGCCCCGGTTTTTAAGCGTTTTGCTATGTCCTTAAATAATGATAGTTTTTTTCTATCGTCAGGTATAAAACGCAGAACGAACATTAATGTTGCAGCATCATATTTTTCTTCTTCAGGCAAACCTTTTACATAGCCATTATGCAATACTACTCGATTATTTAATCCACGGTCATCAATTTTAGCTTTTGATATTTTAATCATTTCTTCGGAAGGGTCAACTCCTGTTAATCGCCAGTTGGGCATTGGGTTTCCGAAGGTTGTTAATTCCATTCCGGTTCCGCAACCAACTATCAAAACATTGGCTGATTCATTTTGCCTCCCCACTAAAAGAGATAACGCCATAATAAAAAGCTGATCGTAACCGAAAACGGCTTTACGTGCTAAGTCATCGTAGTGTGCGACTTTCTTGGGATCAAAATCTATATTATTCATTATCTCTTTTCTGACTCGTTTAAAAATCATTTTATTCTATTTTTTTACTGAACCTTAACGAACTAAACACTAACAAAGTTACCCCCATGCCAAAAAGTATGAGCGTCTCAACCCAAAGTGATGAAAAACCGATTCCCTTTAAAACAATGCCGCGAAGAATAACGATGAAATATTTTAGAGGTATTATATAAGTAATATATTGTACTGCCTGTGGCATGTTTTCTATCGGGAAAGCAAAACCGGAGAGATAAATCATCGGCATCATAACAGCGAATACGGACGCCATCATTGCTTGCTGTTGTGTTTTAGATACTGTCGAGATAAATAATCCGATCCCTAAATTTGATAAAACAAAAAGTAATGCGGTGAAGAGAAGAAATAGCTTATTTCCGCGCACTACAATTCCGAACCACTGCGTCATAATTACCATCACAATTATCAAAACAACAAAACCAATTAGTGTGAAGGGAATAAGTTTTCCGAGTATGAGTTGATAATTTTTTATAGGCGTGACTATCAATTGTTCAAGCGTTCCTATCTCCCGTTCTCTTACAACTGCCATTGACATTAAGGAGATCGTTGAGATCATCAGGATAAGACCTAAAATTCCAGGTACCATATAATTACGTGTCTTCATCTCCGGATTATACCAAACCCGGACTTCGGGGATTAAGGAACCACTTAAAGAAATTTTCATTCCAAGTTTATCCTTTGTTTCGGCTACAATCCCTTGCGAAAATTTTGTAGCGATCCCTTGAATGTATCCAAGCGCTATCGAAGCTTTGTTCCCGTCCGATCCTTCAAATAAAGTTTGAAGCGGTGCGGTTTCGCGTCTGTTAATTTTCTTTTCAAAATCTTTTGGAATAATTATAGCGACAAGAGTTTTTCCTTCATTCAAGAGATCGGTTACTTCATCATAATTATCCACATAATAATCTAACTTGAAATATCCCGATTGCTCAAACCGCTTTATAAAATCTCTGCTGGTTTCAGTTTTATCCTGGTCGTAAATTGTTGTGTGAATTACATTAACATCCATGTTGGCAGCGTAACCAAGGAATATTAGTTGCAAGATAGGAGCCATAAAAATTACCACGAGCATTTTCTTATCCCGTTTTACCTGCAATAACTCTTTAATAATAAATTGAAAGATCGTTTTCATAATTCTCACTTATTTTTTGATTTTTTATCTACCACCGTTGCCAGCGCAATAAATACAACTCCGAAAATTCCGAGATAGATCAATTGATCCCAGAAAGCAGAAATGCCCGCACCTCGTAAAAGAATTGCTCGAAGAATTACAATATAAAATTTTGCCGGAGTAATGTTGGTAAGTATCTGAATAGCAACTGGCATGCTTTCAATCGGAAAGATAAATCCGGAAAGAATTAATGAAGGGAGCAATGAAGTAACATTTGCAGCCTGAAAAGCCACTTGCTGTGAATCTGATATAGTCGAGATAAAAACTCCCAAACTTAATGCAGCAAAAAGAAACGCGAATGTTCCGAGAAGCAACAAGAATATATTTCCTTTGATAACTATGTCAAAAAGAATATAACCGGCAAGTAAAACAATTGTAGCGTTAATCAAAGAGATTACAATGTATGGAATCGTTTTGCCGAGAATAAATTCTATTGATGAAAGAGGTGAAACATTAATCTGCTCGATTGTGCCTCTCTCTTTTTCTCTTACGATGGAAAGGGAGATTGAAATTACCGCTGTAATTATTAATATCATTCCCATCAAACCGGGGATAAGAAATCGGGTTGATTGTAAATCCGGATTAAACCAAAATCGTGGTTGAAGATCAATCGGCACGTAAAATTGCTTACCGGTAACGGCGAGATATTCTTTAGTTAGTTGAAGGGAATAACTGAAGGTAGCTGCATTGACATAGTTTTGAATTACATTTGCGGAAGTGCCATCCACGCCATCAACTAAAAATTGGATTTTGACTTCCTGCTTGGATAATAATTTTCTGGATAGATCTTTCGGAAAAACAACTACAACTTGTACAATCTTTTCATCCAATATTTTTTTTATCTGATCATCATTGTCGATGTATGTAACAAGGTCGAAATACTCGGAACTAATTAAACCGCTGACATAATCTCTTGTGTATTCAGAGCGGTCTTGATCGTACACTGCAATTTTTATATGATGTACATCGAAGTTAATCGCATAACCAAAAATTGCCAACAATACAACCGGGAAGAAAAATACAATGAACAGCATTCTTGTATCCCGCTTTAACTGCCGCATTTCCTTTTTTGCAATTGCAAATATTCTATTGAACATTTTTCTTGCTGTCCTTTTCAATTAGATGAATAAATACGTCTTCAAGCGTTGGAGTAATTTTTTCTACACGCTTTACGGCAATTCCATTTTTTTCTTGCAGCAATTGATAAATATGTTGCTCATTAATTGTGCTATCGTTCAAAATAACATGTATGTAGTTGCCAAAGATTGAAGTTTCACCCACCCATTTTTCTTTCTCTAAAATTTCGAGACTGTCAACCACCCGGTCACTTTCTATTTCCAATATCGGGTTTTTGATATAATTCGTTTTTAATGCCTTTGCATTTCCTTGAGCAATAAGTTTTCCGGCATTGATTAAAATGATATCGTTGCAGAATTCCGCTTCGTCAAGGTAGTGTGTGGTAACAAGAATCGTCGTTCCGCCTTCCGAAAGTTCGTTTATCAAGTCCCAGAAATTTCTACGCGAGATCGGATCAACGCCGCTCGTTGGCTCGTCAAGAAATACAATTTTAGGTTCGTGAATAACCGCAGTACCCAGCGCTAAGCGTTGTTTAATTCCTCCCGGCAAAGAGCTTGTCATGACATTTTCCATATTTTCGAGATTCGCGACCTTCAACACCCATTTTTTTCTTTCTTCATATTTCTTCCCATCCAAACCATAAATTCCAGCAAAGAATCTGATGTTTTCGACTACGGTCAAATCATTATAAAGAGAAAATTTCTGAGACATATATCCGATATTCTTTTTGACAAGATCTGATTGATTTTTTATACTGTAACCGCTTACAAGTGCATCGCCGGATGTAGGTTCTAATATTCCGATAAGCATCCTTATGGTAGTAGATTTACCCGCTCCGTTAGCGCCGAGGAATCCGAAAATCTCTCCCTGCTTTACATTGAAGTTGACATTATCAACAGCAATGAATTTTCCGAATTCCTTTGTCAGATTATTTACCTCAATTGCATTCATTAATAAATAATTCTCCCTAAAGATTTTTCTAATCTCACCTTGGCAATTTGATAATCCACTTCGGTCGTTTTTAGATTTGTTTCCGCTTGCAGTTTTGAAGTTTCCGCATCAATTAAATCCGTACTTGTAGCTAATTGCATGTTATATTTTTCGGAAGTAACACGGTAGTTTTCAATCGTTTGATTTAGCGTCTCTTTGCTTACATCTACTTTCGCTGCATTCTTATTAAGATTAAGGTAGTTTGCGTAAACTTCCATCTGAATATTTTCTTTCAGTTGATCAAGATTGGTTTCAAGTTGAATTTTGGTCTGTTCCGCTTGTGAAACTTGCGATGAGGTCAAACCCCAATTCCAAACGTCCCAACTTAACGTTACACCCAAATCCCAGTTGGAATTAAATTCAGCCTTTGCCGGTTGAAATCTTGGATTCGGATTGCTGTAATAATAATTCCCGGTTAAATAAAGAGAAGGAAGCCAATTGGAGTTGGCTGCGCTAACACCTTCTTTGCTTGCATCCACACGGTAAGCTAATGATTTTAACTCTTTCCGGTTGTTGACTGCTTCATTCATAATTTCGGATAATTCGTATCTATCTATAATAGTTGATTGTTCACCGGCAGCTACTTTTGTATTCGAATTCAGATCAATCCCCAATGTCTTATTAAAAGCTACCCTCGCAATCTCTAAATTATTTTCCGCTTCGATAAACATAAGTTTCGTGTTGGAATATTGAACTTCTAATTTCAGGAGGTCATTCTTTGACACCAGACCGTTCTTATAAAAACTTTTTGTATCCTTAAGATGCTCTTCCATCTGTTTAAGACTCTGTGCAATTACCTTATTGATCTCATCGGCTTTGTAATAATTCCAATAAGCATTATAAATATTAAATGCAGCTTCATTGCCTTCTTTTGAATAATCCTGTTCTGATGCATGACGATTTAATTTCGCGGAGCTTCTTAAGGATAATAATTTGAGCCCCGTAAATAGCGGTTGACTGAACCCGAATTTGAATGTGTAGTTGTTCAATATCGGTTCGGAAATTCTAATTGGATTCGGCGAGAAAGGCATTGTTACTTCAAACGGTGGAATGTTATCACTTAGCCTTGTGTAATTTCCAAACAATTTGAACTGCGGCAAGAATTGACTGTTGATTTCACTCAACTTTGAATCGGCATAATTTAATTTGGACATTAAGATCTTTAAATCCTTGCTATTCTTCAAACCAATTTCTAAACTTTCGCTAAGAGATAATATTTTCTCCTGAGCAAACAACGAACCCGAAATCATAAGTATAATTAATAGTTTTTTCATTTTTATTTCCTTTTCAAATTTCATCAAACTTTATGGTAATCCACCGCTTTGTGGCTTACTCATATAATGGATAAAGACATTTTCCAGCGACGGCGTAATTGTTCTTTTGTCTATTTCCTTAATTGAGTTTTCTTCAAATAGTTTTTTAATACGAAGATAATCCTCTTCATATTTTGATATCGCAATGTTCAACCTGTCGCCATACATTTGAACTTCAAAATCTGTAGCCGACCTTATAAGATTATATGCTTTTCTTACCGGTGTACAAACAATCTCAAGCACCTGCATGTTCATTGATTCTTTCACATTATTCGGCGTGTCGCAGCTAATGATTTTCCCTTTGTCCATCAGCGCTACTCTGTTACATCTTTCGGCTTCGTCGAGATAGGGCGTGGACATAAATATTGTAATGCCTTCTTTTAAAAGATTAGATAGGATCTTCCAAAAATCTCTTCTTGAAACCGGGTCTACTCCGGTTGTTGGTTCATCCAGAAAAATTATTTTCGGTTTATGAATTAGTGTGCAGGCAAGCGCAAGTTTTTGTTTCATTCCGCCGGAAAGTTTATCGGCAAGTCTATCTCTGAAGGGCGTAAGTCTAGTAAACTCCAGAAGTTCATCACGTCGATTTTCAAAATGTTTAACTCCATGAATATCAGCAAAGAATTCGACGTTTTCATCAACGGTTAAATCGCCGTAAAGCGAAAACTTTTGGGATAGATACCCGATTTCGTTTTTTATTAAATTCTTTTGTGATAACAAATCAAATTCTAAAATCTCTGCAGATCTGCTATCTGGAACAAGTAATCCAACGAGCATTCTTATTGTCGTTGTTTTCCCTGCACCGTCCGGTCCAACCAGCCCGAACATTTCACCGCGGTTCACGTGATAGTTTACGCCATCAACGGCTAATACCGAGCCGTAACTTTTTTTCAAATCGTTTATTTTTATTACTGCTTCCATTATGTGCTCAAATCTTTATAGTATTATTTTAGCATCAGCCGGCATACCCGGTTTTAGCTCAAAATCTTTATTTAGAATTTCTATTTTAACTGCAAACACTAATTTGGTCCGCTCATCTTTTGTTTGAATATTCTTTGGCGTAAACTCTGCTTCGGGGGAGATATAAGTTACTTCCCCATCATATTTTTTATCAGGATAAGTATCGATTGTTATCGCGGCTTTCTGTCCCAGTTTGATTTTTCCTAAATCTCCTTCCGAGACATAAATAATTAAATTTACACTCGATAGATTTGATATCTTAACAAGTGACGACATGGGGGAGACTGTTTCACCAACTTCCACAAACTTTTTCACAACGAAACCGTTCAAAGGTGAAATTATATAGCTGTCTCGTATATTCTTTTTTAAAAGATTAACTGATGCTTGCGCTTTTTTCAAATTTGCTTTTGCTTGCTCAATTTCTTCCGGTCTGAATATTTTTTTCACTTTCAAATAGTTTTCCTTCGCAGAAGTATATTGCGCTAAAGCAATCTGGAATCTGCCGGAAATGTCTTCATATTGTTTTTGTGTAATTGCTTTACTTTCCCATAAACCTTTGTATCTCTCAAAATCATTTTTTGCGAGTTTATAATTAATTTCAGTTTGATTCATCATTTCTTCGGCTTGTTTAATATCCTCCGACCTAGCCCCTTTTATGATTAAGCTTAACTGTGCTGAGGAAATATTTTCGCCGGCTATTGCTTGATCTAATTGAAACCCCAAGGCTTCATGCTCAATAATAAGAATTGTATCCCCGGCATTCGCCTGTTTCCCTTCGTCAACAATAATTGATTTAATTTCTCCCGCATTTTTTGAACTGATTGTAATATTTGTCGCTTCAATAGTGCCTGTTGCCTCAATTTTTGAACTATCGTTTTCTCCGCCGCATCCATATATTGAGAGAAGAAGGATTAGCGATAGAATGATTTTAGTTGCTTTCATTTTTTTATCCTTTGATTTATGGTTAATAGTTTTTTCCCTTTTCTGGTTAGCATTCCGTTAAGCAGAATATTAAATATTGTTTTAAACACAGCTTCTTGCGTTAGATTGTTGTGTATTAAAAAACTTTTGTCTGTTGCTGTTGTTAGAGAATTATTGAAAAGATTTATTACTAATTCGTTTGAAATATTATTTATAATCTTATGTTTTTTAGAGTGATTGATGATATGATTTATAAGAGGTAAAATTTTACTCATTCTAAAGAAAACGATCTTTTTCCAAATATCCGGGAATTCTTTCTTCAATTTTTGTAATGATTCTTCACTAAAAAGAATAATATAGCTTGCGACGAGATCAGCCAACTTTTCAACTTTGTCAAACATCGGGCTTTTTTCTTGAACAAGCATAACAAGTTTCTGATATGTTTTTTTTAACTCACCAAGGAAAACAAAATTCAAGAGTTCTTCTTTGGTAGAAAATTCTTTGTAAATTGTTTTTTTGCTGATTGCAAGATCAACTGTAATCTCGTCAAGTATAATTTTTTTATAACCGTTAGTTATCATTTTATCAATGACATATCCGGCAATTAACTCTCGATATTTTTGTGTTTCAACTTTCATTTAAGTTTAATTTAGTTAGTTAGCACTCACTAATGTTATGGACAAAAAAAATATCATTTCTTTACTAATAATAATTTTCTAATAGTGTCAACTGTCTTTGCTCCTCTTTTGGAAAGAGAAAAAGCAAACCCACTCATTCTCCACTCAAGAACAGCCAAACGAATGATTCCGAGAATAACCGTTAAAATTTCATCTGTTTCCAAATCAATTACTTGATTATTCGATTTTGCTTCATCAATAATGTCTCTTAGAATTCTTTTCCTTTTCTCCATGATCGACAACATTTTTTCTCTAATTAAATTACTTTGGGTAAATATTTCTTCAGCGAAGACAACAGAGGTCATTCCCGGATTTTTTTCAAGAAAATTGAAATGATACTGAACAAAGCATTGAATTTTCTCGACAGGTTTTTCATCAAGTTTCACTTCGTTAAAGAGCTTAATATCAAACTCACTAAATCTTGCCAAAATACCAAGAACAATATCTTCTTTATTTAAGAAATGGCGATAAATCGCAGGTTCCGAAATTCCAACCCTTGTGGATAATTCCCTAATTGAAAAAGATTGATATCCCATTTCATGAATAATTTTGATAGCTTCATCAATTATCAAAACCTGTCTTTCTTCTGTACTTATTCGTGCCAATTTGTCTATTTCCTATAATTAGTTAGCGTTCACTAACAAACATAAGGAAAAATAAAACATTTGTCAAGTAAAATCTTTGGAACAGAGTTCATAGCTTAAAATTGTGACCAATTTTCAACTCAAATCTCCTTCCTTATCCATCTCGACATCTCGAGGTACAAACTCGTACACGCATACCCAATACGGAATTTTTATGCCTTCTAAATAAAGACGACTTATTTATCGCCAGCAAAAAATTAAATAATTTTTTTAGGATGATGTACTGCAAAGCCTGATGTTTTCATCGGGCTTTTTTATCAGTTATTTTGTAACAAAAAAATAGTAATAAAAGAATTGTTCCAATGAGTACTCATATTAGGAATCTACAATAGTAAAAGAATTATTGGATCATAAAGATTTATCGACAACTCAAATCTATGCTCATCTTCAGCAGCAAAATTTGAGAGATGCGGTAAATCTATTACCGTAGGAATTATTATATTTAGTACCTTTACACTTAACTTCGTGTAATATTTGGCAGAATATTAACAAGAGAGATAAAGCGAAAGAAAGACAGAATGAGAATGAATGTTTTCCATTCAATCTTAGCGCGGCGTGGCCGACAACCAAAGATTTTCTGATCTCAGAACAAGGATTAACGATTTATGATTTTAGAAGTTAAAAATCAAAAATCGCTATTCGTTAATCCCCATCTGAGCCGGGCAGGCTTGTTCGTAAATCGTGTTCCCAAAACAAGGATTTAACTGAGGATACTATTCTAATGTGATGATTTGGTTCTGGCTCAAAACTGATTACTGAAAACTGACAACTGAGAACTCTTTGGTTCTGGCTCGTCCAGGTTAGGTATAATTAATAATGATTTCAAAAATGGCTGATAAAACAAAACTTTGGTATTTAGAAAATTTTAATCTCTTTAGCAACCTCAGCAAAGAGAAAATGATGGAATTGAATTCCATGATTAACGACAAAGAAGTTAAAGGGGATGAACCAATTTACTTTGCTAACGAACCATCAAAAAATATTTATTTCTTAAAAACCGGCAGAGTTAAAATCACAAAATATCTTGCTGACGGGAGCGAAAAGATTATCGCTATAATAAATCCGGGAGAAATTTTTGGAGAGATGGCTTATCTGGAAGAAGAGAAGAGAACGGATTTTGCAATAACTGTTGAACCATCCCTGATCTGCGCAGTTAATAAAAATGATCTCTCTTCGTTCATAGAAAAAAATCCTGAATTAAATTTACGTTTAACCAAAATATTGGGACTCAAAATCCGCAGCTTTTCAGAAAGGATTGAAGACCTCATTTTTAAAGATGCCGACCAGCGCGTCGCTTCTTTTATTTTAAGATATGCAGAAAAAAACGGCAAAAAGATCGGTGAACAAATCTTTGTAAAACCTTTCTTGAAGCATCAAAATATTGGTGAGTTGACCGCCTGCTCGAGACAAACGGTAAATTATATTCTAACCGATTTGCGCACTAAAAGAGTAATTGATTTCGATAGAAGTAAGCTTATTATTAACAAGATTGAACAACTTAGAGCTTTTATTTCTTAAAAATTGTCGGGAATTTGACAGAAACTTTTTAGCCTTCCCCTTAATTTTCATATAAAAAAAAGAAGATGTACCTAAAACTTATTGTTTCTGATAATTGCGCAGCTTGTGAGAGAGCTAAAGAACAGTTGCAAAAAATTACAACTGCAAATCCTAGAATTTTTTTGGATGTAATCCATATTAACGTCTTAAAAGACCAAAGAATATTTGTAACTCCGGCTCTTTTAGTAAATAATGAACTCTTTTCATACGGAGATATTGACGAAGGTAAACTACTTTCAAAATTAAATTGAGGTGAAGATGGCATTTATTAAAGTTATTGATGAAGCGCTTGCCGAAGGTAAGCTAAAAGTGGTTTACGATGATATTGCTAAATCGCGCGGAAAACTTTCCAACATAATGAAAATCCATAGTTTGAATCCTGAAGCAATGATAAAACATATGGACTTATACAAAGCGATCATGTTCGGTAAATCAAATCTTTCTCGTGAATTAAAAGAAATGATCGCGGTAGTAGTATCTGTTTCCAACAAGTGTGAGTATTGCATAAACCACCATGCAGAAGCGCTTAACTTTTACTGGAAGGATAGAGAAAAAGTAGAACTCCTTATTAGAGATTTTAGAAAAATTGAAACCGAACCCGGAGTTAAATTACTGCTAGATTATACCGCTTTACTAACTATTTCTCCCGACCAAATAACAAAAACAATAATTGATGAGATAAAGTCTTCCGGGTGGAGTGATGAAGATATTCTTTCCGTGAATTTAATTATAAGCTATTTTAACTTTGTAAACCGGATTGCACTTGGTCTTGGCGTTGAATTCAGCGAAGAAGAAATAAAAGGTTATAAGTATTAACGTGTTTTAACAGAAAAAAAAATCTCATCTTTCTCTCGAAGCTTTTCTACCGCCTTTATTGAACTTTTGTTCAAGCGGATTTTCTCCGATCATCAAACTTGCCATTTCATAAATTCTATCAACCAATGCTTTTGCTCCATCGTGTAACGTTTTACTTTCTTGAACATACTTGACGTTGTTTTCCATATCCTCTGCGCTCCAGCCGCGTGAATGGGCAATAAAAGGAAATTGCGGGAACTGGCAGCCAAGTTCAGCAAAAAAGCCAAGCATACTTCCGGCAACACCTTGAACATTATCTTGCCCGCCGGTGATGATTAACCCCACTACTTTATTTTTTAACAGATGTTTTCCGGCAATCGTTTCTTGATTTTGAATACTATTCATTCTCTCAACCATTTTATAATAGAGACTACTTGCCACTCCCCAGCGAATTGGTGTTGAGATGATAAATGCATCTCCCCAATGAACAAATGCATCGTAAATTTTTTCCATTTCATCAGACTGATCAATTTGCGTTATGGTACATGGAAATGTACAAGCCTTTGCTGACTTTGAATAATATCCTTCGCACGCTCGAATATTCATTTCATTCAGTTTGAAAAGTTTAGTCTCGCATCCTTTGCTTGCGGCATAATCGAGCGCCGTATTTAATAGATGATCGGAAGTGCTGTAACGGGGAAAATCTTTGTTCATTGCAGTTGTAGAAATACCTACCAACCGGACTCCACCCGGTTCTCGCTCAATTTTTTTTGTTAAGGGATGAGGAGCGTGCGGGAGTTTGTTCCTCTTCGTAGCCGAATCGAGATCAACAAAAAGTTTTCCATCTTCTATTTTAATATTGTACGCCGGAACTTTATCTTCTTCATATCCGGGTTCGCCTTTTCCGGTTTTATGATGGAACTTCCAAAAATGCCATGGACAAACAACATAGTTGCCATCGATATGTCCTTCACCCAAAGGTCCGCCAACGTGATTGCAAACTCCTGAGATAACTCCAAATTCATTGTTCTTATAGCTGACAGCAAATTTTGTTTTACCGACTACAAATTCGGTCAATTCTTTCTGTTTTAACTCTTCAACTTTTCCGATTTCAATCCAATTGTCCATTAATATGCCTTTCCCAATTATGCATTAAATAATTTTTCTTTAGGAATGTAAACTTCAACCGTAGTTCCTTTGTTTTTTTCGCTTTCAATTTTCAGTTCAAAACCACTAAGCTCGCAGCATTTTTTTACAATAGCTAATCCCAATCCATTTCCTTCAAACTGCCTGGCAATACTCATATCTTCTTGTCGGAAAGGTTTAAAGAGATCGGTCATAAAATTTTTTGAAATTCCAATGCCGTTGTCCATAATTAAAATTTTAATTCCTTCATTCTTCTTTGCAATACAAAAAGTAATTGAACCGCCTGTTGAAAATTTAACTGCATTATCAATCAGCTGAGTTAAGGATTCTCCAAGCAGCCTTTCATCCGCTTTGATTACTCCGGTAGTTGCCATACAATCACTGTTGAGTTGCAGCCCCTTTTCATCAGCAATTTTTTTATAATTATCAACTAAACTGAAGAACAAATTATTCACGTTTACGATCTTTTCGGTCTTTGTATAACTGCCGGAAGCCAGTTCACTGTAAAGGACAATCATTTCTACCGTTCTGATAAGCCGGAGGCTGCCAAGTTTAACGGAATCGGTAATTTCTTCAACTTCCATTAATTTTTCTCCCTCGAACTCATATTTCAAAACTTCTAAATTTCCCAGGATAATATTTAAAGGTGTGCGTATTTCATGGGAGATCAAAGCAAGGAATTCGCCTTTCATTCTTGATGAAGCTTCGGCTTTTTGTTTTGCATTTCGAAGTTCAAAAAGAGTAGTAAATATTTTTTCTTGCTGCTCAAGAATTGTTATTCTCAAATTTTCTGCAGCACTGAGTATTTCTTTTATCTCCCCTCTGGCATTAATATTTACATTTTCAGAATAATCTCCTGAAGAAATTTTGTCAATCCTTTTTTTTGCTTCTTTTATCGGTTTTGTAAAATACATGCCGATGGTGATACTTAAAAAAATTGTAACGGGAATAAACAGCAGTTGAATAATTAAAATTGATTTATCAATTTGGGAAAGAGAAGCTTGCACGGTACGAAGCGAATTATCAACCTGTACCACACCCACAACTTTTCCATAGCTATCCAATATCGGAGCCATCCCGCTAATCCACGTTCCATATTGATCGTCGTAGAGTTTAGTATAAATGCATTTGTTCCGGCTATATGATTCAATCAGAGCTTCTCGCGGTATATTGTTTTGTAAATGAAGTGTGTCACCGGAATATGATTTAGGATTTGTAGTAACGCCAAAAAGCGCAGTATTGTTATTTATAAGAGTGAGCGTGTAAATATCTTCCTTTAATCCAAGGTTAAACTTCGTCTTGCTCAACTGGTTTTTGATGTGAAGGTATGCAGGGTGATTAATAATTGATGGGTCGGAAAAATTTAATTTTTTGAATTCATCTCCGCTAATAGCAACGGCGGAAGCCGCGGCTGTTGATTTCAGCTTTTCACCAAGCAAAGATATTAAATGTTCTTTTACCTGAGGTTTCACAACAAAGAGAACTATTTCAATAACAACATTCGTTATAACAAATATTACAAGTGCTAATTTGATCCAGAGTTTCATTAACTATCTCAAATACTTTCTATTGAATAATTTTAGCTGCTTCTAGTAGAAGTTTCGAGTTTATCCTTATTTTATAATTGGGATTCACATATTCGAATTGAATAATTCCTTTATCGTCAACAATAAATACACTCGGAACCGGAAGAATATGATGTGTTTCTCCGGAACTTGCCTCTAAATCCATATTGAAATTTTTTAACTTCTGTATGTACTCATTCTCAACAGTAAAAGCTATTCCGAAAGCTTTGCTGGCATTTGCTTTGCTGTCGGAGTAGAGTTCATATTTCATTTTATACTTGCCTAATGTGGCGGAAAGATATTCCGGTTTATCCATACTTATGGCAACAATCTTAAAACCAAGATCAATAAGTTCGTTTTCGATTTTTTGCAGTTCACTTAACTGCAAGTTACAATAAGGACACCAGCCGCCGCGGTAAAAAATGAGAATTGCTTTCTCACCTTTAATTACATCCTTGATGTTTATTGCTCTCCCTTCAATAGTATGCAAGACTGCACTTGGCGCTTCTTCACTTATTTTTATAGGACAAACCTCATTTGCATTCTTAGCAACGGTTTTATTCGCGTCTTCCATTGAATTTCCTTTTATTGTAATGAACAACAAAACTAAAGCTAATAAGTAAATCTTTCTCATGGTAATTTTCTTTTGTTTGTATTTAAACTAATGATTATTTCAAAATAAATTTGTATCTAAGAAGAAAGGAATTCGAAATTTCCATCTTCAATCCGTCTCCTAACAAATTGATTTTGGTTTTCTTGAACAATAATAAAACCCGATTATTGCTAACCGGGCTTTATTGTTTTTATCTAAACACATTCCACTCTGGTTTTTATTTCAAGAGCGTTAATTTTTTTACTGAGGTGAAGTTGCCAGCCTGAAGCTTGTATAGGTAAATACCGCTTGCAAGATTCGAAGCATCAAATTTAACATTGTGAATTCCAGCTGGTTGGTTATCATTCACTAATGCTGCAACTTCTTTTCCAAGAATATTGTAAACCTTCAGGGTAACAAAACCGTTTTCCGGCAACTGATAACGAATGACCGTGCTGGGGTTGAATGGATTTGGATAGTTTTGATTGAGCTGATAATCAGTTACGAGAGTAATAGCGTCGTTCACATCTGTTACTGAATTCAGGTCTAAAGTTGCCTCCGACGCAAAAACCGGAGGAAGGTTATCCGGTTGATCGGGTGTAAATGGAACGCCGTCGCCGTCAGAATCATTTCCGGTTTCCCCTGAATTATCACCTTCGGATAACTGCATTTTGTTCCCAACTGTTTTGAAAAATCTTGTATAAATAATTGGAGCTTCTTCTTTATTAAGGACTAATCTGGATTCTCTTAAAGCGCCGGCAACCACGGCAAAATTAAGCGGTGTATAGGTTGCAATATTATTACCAAGAGCAGTACGGAAACCTTTTGCCTCTGGGACATAAAAATTATTTATTAAAAAGTCATAACCTTTATCTGCAGCATTTTTATATGCTATATCGCCAGTAACTTGATATGCTGCAATTAAACCACGAATTGCTGATGACTGAGCTTCTAATGTGATAGGCGAATTATCAACTCCAAAACCAATTGTATATTCATTATAAAATTTCCCGTTTCCATCATAAAGTTTATTCAAAATAAAATTTGCTTGTGCAGTAATAGCCTCTTTTACCATATTAGATAAATCCATTCCCTTGAATTCTTCGACTGCCTGTTTAAGAATTGCAAGAGAATATCCCGCGTTGAAAGTAGTAATTTTTGTTCCTTGCTGAAGGCTTCCCCCGCTAAGATTTGCAACATCAACGAATGTTCCTTCGGTTTTATTGAAGTGCATTGCCAGAAGATTCATTGTTATTACTTTGCCGGCTCCCATAAAAATATCAAAAACTCCCATCATTCCGGTTTGTGACAATGCTGCCGGAAACGGATCGCCGTCAAAAACCGGTTTATAAGCTAAGTGAGCTACATCGCTCGTATTATTTGGATCTGACATATTCTGAAAATTTACCGTTCCCCAAAGAAAGGATATTTGATCCCACAAATGACTTGATGCATCAGTTACAACAAATGAAGTTGGTTTCGGTGGCATGGACGCGCTAACATTTGTTTCTGTTACAGCTATCTTATGTGGGAAGTATTTTATACCATTTGCCGGGTCGTAAGTCATCGGGTCAACACTGCCTAATGTAGTTCCATCGTATGCTAATGAATTAACGAGGAACATCGTCTTGTTAACTCCTTCAGCGACTAACACTTGACCGATAAATCCATCCAAATTATTCCCACCGTAAAAAACATTGTTGGTCGGATCAAAGTGAATGCTTCCGGTTGAATCCGGTGAAACAACGCCATCAGCATCAATACCATTGTCAATCGAATCATGAAAAGCGCCGAGCATGTCTTTAGCCCATAAATATTGCTTCATCAACGTTTGCCCCATTGCGGCGAGGTTAAGTGTTTTATCCATTTTACTTCTATCCCAGCGAAGTGTGCTGAAATCTTCCCAAGCAAATTTTTGCGCGTCAATCTTTTGCGGTAGTCTCGGATCGCCACTGATAAATTCAGCAAATTGCGGGAAGGGATTTCCGGGAGGCGCTTGGTTGGCAAGCATTCCCAAATGCATTACCATCTTCATCAATTCATCATCTTCTTTAAAACCGTTCGGTGTCATTGTCATGGAGCCGTCAAAATTTGGATCAGTTTCCATACCTGCCATTTGACCTACCATTGGCGACCATATCATGTGTAAACCTAACCCTGATCGTGAAATGATTGTTCCAAGTTGATAGCGTGAGTATTCATAATTTTCAATCCCTAACGTGTAGGCAATTGAATCGGGTGAATTCAGAACGAACGGATCAAGATCATCTAAATTATAACCCAAGGCTTCGGCGTAGGGTTCACCGCTTTCATTGATCTCATTAGCAAGAAGCAACTGTTCGTGCGTTCTAAAAATAGTTGTGTTTGTAACTTTAACCTGGCTGAAAATATTGCCGGACAGCAAAGCACCAAACAGTAAAGTAAATAATAACCGTTTCATAACAGTATCCTTTAATTATTGAAAAAATTGTTTTTGTTTCAGTGGTAAAACTATACCGGGAGGATAATTCATTTTGTCAAATATTTGACAAATCCCCCTTTTAGTTAAATGTTTTTATTTCAATAAAATATCTCTTGACTCCGTACCATACTACGTGTATTATATTTGTGTAAGAAGTAAAAAAGGAATTTAAAAATGTCAGAATATTTTGTTGGGCAAATAGCGGAAGAAGTTGGAATAAATGTTGAAACTATTCGCTATTATGAAAAATTAAAATTGCTTCCGAAACCGAAACGAAGAGAATCGCGTTATAGAATTTATGATGAAACGGATTTGAAGCGATTGTCATTCATTAAACGTGCTAAAGAACTCGGCTTCACTCTTAAAGAAATTAAAGAGTTGTTCGGGTTAAAAATTGATTCCGACGCCAGGTGCGGAGATGTAAAACATTTGACAGAACATAAACTGAAAGATGTTGATAATAGAATTAGCGATTTAAAAAAGATAAGACACGTACTTGTTAAATTGATAACCCAATGTGTGAATGAAGAAGTTTCTTCGGACGAGTGTCCGATACTTGAATCAATTGAAATCTAATATCATTAGAAAGGGGAAATAAAATGAAAAATAAATTATTGTCCGGAGGCGGAATTGTTACAGCGCTGCTTGCCTCACTTTGCTGCATTACACCGGTGCTTGCGGTGCTTGGCGGACTCGGCGGAATTGCTGCAACATTTTCATTCCTCGAACCGTTACGTCCTTATTTAATTGGAATGACCGCGATTGTTTTGGGTTACGCTTTCTATAAAGCATATTATCCGAAAAGAAAAACTGAGATTGAATGCGCTTGTGAGACAGATGAGAAACCAATATTTATAAACTCAAAAAAGTTTTTGTGGATTATAACAGCGGTCAGCGCTTTGCTGATAACTTTTCCTTACTACTCCAAAGCTCTGTTCCCTGCTGGAAAAGAAAATGTTGTAATTGTTCAATCCGATAACATTGTAAAAGCTGAAATACATATTGAAGGAATGACTTGCACTTCTTGCGAAAACTCTGTGGACTTTGCACTTCAATCAGAAAATGGAGTAATTAGAGAAAGTTCATCCTACAAAACTGGAATTGCGAAAGTGGAGTTTGATAAATCAAAGGTAACTGAAGAGCAACTTAAAAAAGCGATTGAGGGAAAAGTAGGATATAAAGTAAAAAATATTGAACGAATAAGTAATTAAAACTTAGTGCGCCTTTTCACATAGTGATCCCTTCGGGAGTGATGAACTTTGTGTGCCTTAGTGGTGAAAAAAATTTACCACAAAGTATCACGAAGGTTTTCACGAAGTAACACAAAGAGGAAAATATTATGGCAATACAAACATTAAAATTAGAAATCAGTGGAATGACGTGCGATCATTGCGCTAAGACAATTGAGAAAAAAGTTTCATCAGTTGAAGGATTGGTTTCCAAATTTGTCAGCTTTCCCGAAAAGAAAGGAGAGTTTCAATTCGACACCGAAAAAGCATCCGCAGATAAAATTATTAACGCAATAAACTCCACGGGGCATTACAAAGTAGTTGGCGAAATCATAGAAACCAAAGACGAAACAAGCAAATATGATTTAATAATTATCGGCGGCGGTTCAGCGGCTTTTTCTGCTGCAATAAAAGCAAGTGAACGTGATAAAAATGTTTTAATGATTAATGATGGACTTCCCATCGGCGGCACCTGCGTTAATGTTGGCTGCGTTCCTTCCAAAACTTTAATCAGAATCGCAGAACAATTTCACATTGCCAATCATCCTAACTTTGACGGTATAAAACCGGGCAATAGCAAAATTGATTTTAAGGAAGTCGTTAAACAAAAAACAGAATTAGTTGAAGCATTAAGAGAGCATAAATATGTGGATGTTCTGAAAGACGACCCGAATGTAACAATCCTAAAAGCATTTGCAAGATTAATTGACAAAAACACTGTCGAGGCGGACGGCAAAAAATATTCAGCAGAAAATATTTTAATTGCTACCGGTTCAACTACTTTCATTCCAGAATTACGCGGACTAAAAGAAACCGGGTATTTAACAAACGAAACTCTTTACGAACTGAATGAACTTCCCGATCACTTAATCGTCATTGGTGGAAGATACATCGCTTTAGAAAACGCACAAATGTTCGCTCGCCTCGGTTCAAAGGTTACAATTCTTCAAAGGTCTAATAGAATACTGCCCGATGAAATGCCCGATGTAACCGAATCACTGAAAGAATTTTTAGAAGCAGAGGGAATAGAAATAAAAACCGATGTAAAGATAAAATCGGTTGAAAAAATAAATGGAAAAGTTATTATTAATACTTCGATTAAAGATGAAGACGATATCATTGAAGGCACACATATCTTTATTGCAACCGGAAGAAAAGGAAACACAAAAGGTTTTGGTTTGGAAGAATTAGGAATTGGCATTCATAAAAACAGTTTCATTAAAACGAATGAATATCTACAAACTTCAGTTCCAAATATTTATGCCGCTGGCGATGTAACCGGAGAATATTTATTCGTCTATTCTGCGGCTTATGAAGGTTCGTTAGCGGTTCAAAATATATTTGGAGAAAATCAAACGAAGAAAGATTACTCAGTTTTCCCGTGGGTTATTTTCACTGATCCTCAAGTTGCCGGAGTTGGAATGGATGAAAATCAAGCTTACGAAAATAAAATTGATTATGAAGTATCAACAATCCAACTTAAAGATGTTCCCCGCTCTTTAGCCGCGAGAAATACCAAAGGATTTATCAAACTTATTCGCAATAAAGAAAATGATAAATTAATTGGTGCAAGAATCTTAGCTTCAGAAGGTTCTGAACTTTTAATGGAAATTTCTCTCGCAATCAAATATGGAATTACGGTAAAAGAACTGAAGCAAATATTTCATCCTTATTTAACGCTGTCGGAAGGAATAAAAATAGCCGCCATCAGTTTTGATAAAGATGTGAATAAATTAAGCTGCTGTGCGGTCTAATCCATTATATCTTATTGTAGATATTTCAATATTGGATTATGATCGTATTGTGCTGACATATTAGCCGAATAAAAAAAGCTCCCCACTCACCAATCATTTGCATAAACAAGAATTTTGATTATTTTCTCTACTAAAGAACAGAGAATTATAATGATATTTTTATTTGATAAGAATTTAATACGCATGTTCGACGGTAACGACAAGAATGCTGCCGATGCATGGGCATATTTCCTTAACAAATATTCTAAGATAATACTAAAGGTGATTCGTAGTTATACCAACAATTACGACGAAGTAATGGATAAATATCTTTTCGTCTGTAATAAAATAAGTGAAAATAATTTTTCCCTCTTAAAAAAATATAACTACAATGATAAAAGAAAAGCCAAGCTGTCAACCTGGTTGACTGTAGTAGTAAGAAATTTATGCGTGGATCAATTTCGAAAAAATCACGGGAGAAAAAGAATGCCGGCGGTTTTTAAAAACATGGATGGTACTGAAAGAAAAATATTTAAACATTATTTTTACGATGGATTGGACGCAGCGCAGATATCAACTTTATTGCAGACCGGTAAAAGTTTAGATGAAATTGGTGATTTAATTGATCGGCTTAAAAAATCATTCCAATCACAAAACAACAATTATTTTAAGAAGAATTATACGGTCGAACTCAATGAGAATATATCCTCTTCCGAACCTTTATCTAATGAATTAATTGAAATGGACGAGATGAGTAATATTCTTAATCAATTAATTAAATCTACTGACTCTGTTGAACAATATATTCTTACTCTCCGTTTTTGGGATGGACTGACAATTAAACAAATATCACACCTAACATTTATTCCAACAAGAAGAGTTAATTACATTTTGGAGAAGGTATTAAATAGTTTTAGAACAAAAATTAAAAAGGAACATTTTCGGTGAAAATATTTGATTTGTCCGTATCATTACAGAAGAATCGAAATAAGGATTTAGAATAACTTGGAACATTTAAGCGAAATACAAATAGCTGCTTTTGTTGATAACAAGCTAACAAAAGATGAAAGGAATAATTTAATTAAACATATCCTCGAATGTGAAAAATGTTATAATGATATTCTTGAAACATTTTTACTCTTGGGCAAGAAACCGGATATTGGATTTTCGGAATTAGACGATAAAATAAAAAAGAAAGCGCTTTCATTCGGGGCTAATAATGGTGATTCAATCAATAAATCGAAATCAGCTTTTGGTAATTATAAAATCTCAATTTCGTTTGCTTTAGCTTTAATAATTGTTTTTACTGTTGTAATTCTGAATGTTGACACCAGCAAAAAGGAAAAGCAATTTAGAGATAACAATACTTCTAAGTATGTAAATATTATTTCTCCAAACGAAGGTGATATAATAGAAAACGAAAACGTTTCTTTCAGTTGGGATAAAATTGATTCTGCCCTTTTATATCGTGTAAGAATATACGAAGAATCCGGAAATGTTCTGTTTGACACCTCTGTCAATAAAAACAATATTAAACTGCCAAATAAAATTAAGGTGAAAGAAAATGAAAAATTCTACTGGGATGTACAAGCAAATTTTTCTAATGGAAATGTTATTACCTCAAAGCTAAATGTCTTTACGACTAAATAAAAATATTGTTAAATATTCTGCAGCCGCTATTCTATTATCAATATTCACTTTTATTATAATCTATAAAGTCCAACACAGCTCACCTAATCAATTAAAGAAAGCAAAGCAGCTTGTTAATAATTGGCAGTTAGCGGATGCAGAAAATATTCTTGAAGTAGAAATTAAAAAAGAAAAACCTTCCGCTGATTTAATCAAACTTTATTTCAAAACTTTGGTATTGCGTGGAAAATTCTTAAAAGCCGACAGTCTATTCAGCAGACACTTCATCAATAAAAAATATTTTAATCCCGAAATTTATTTGGATTATGCAGAAGTTAATTATTACTTGGGCAAAATAGAAAAAGCGGATTCAATTTGTTCTGTGATTATTTCAAATTTTTCAAACGACTATGCTTCCAAAGATGTCTCCCGTGCATATAAAATAATTGGACTCACAAAATTTTTCCTTGGCGATTATAAGTTAGCATTAATGCTGCAGAAAGAAGCGTTGGCTTTCGCAAAAATGGATAACGCACAAAAAGAAGAGGCAGATGCATTGCGGCAGCTTGGAGTTCTTGCGTGGTATAAGGGAGAATTAGATTCTGCATTAAATAATTATTATCAACCCGCTCTTCAGTTATATAAAAATATTAACGATAAAATTGGCGAAGCTACAACATTAAGCGACATCGGACTACTTTATTTCGACTGGAAAGATTGGAAAAAAGAATTCTACTACCAGTTAAAGGCTTTAGTGATAAGACAAAGAATTGGCGACTTAATGGGCATTGCCGACTCGTATAATTTCTTTGAACATTTCCCAAAACTTTCAAAAGAAATTGAATTATTAAAATATAATCTCGTAGAAAAGAGTTACAGATTAAGCAAAGAACTTGGGTACAAATGGGGAATGGAAGTCGCATCGAATTCATTTCAACAATTTTTTAATAGAAATATTGATCAGTTCGGCAAATTTTCATCTAATACTGAATCAATTACTTTTACTTCAAAAGAATCAAGATTAGTTAAAGAAATTACAAATGCCTCAAAAATTGATAAAATAAGAAATCCGGCAGAAGCTATAGTGTCTTACAAAAAGATATTGCACTTATCCGAATCAATGGGATATGCAGTAATGCAATTTAATTCTTTATTGAACTTAACGAACATTTATATTGAAAATAACAAACTCAAAGATGCTTTGGTAACCTTTGACAAAGCAAAAACTCTCTCCTATTCATCAATGGTTCCTAAATTTAATTCTGCTTCGCTTGGCATTTTAAAGTCTAAAATGAATATAAAAAACAAAGATTATAATGCGGCGTTACGCGACCTAAATGCTATTACATTTTATTACGATAGTCTTTATCACTATAGTATAGCCGCCGCCAATAATTCACTTGAATGGCAAAACTCCTTGAATTCAATCTATCATTACAGAAACTGGGCTTACTCGCTTTTGCTTGATTTGCTTTATAAATTAAATGATCAGGAAGCATTCTTTAAATATGTAGAAAGAGAACGCTCCTTAATTAAAGCCGATATTAATCAAAATGGATTCGGTGATGAGAATGATGACTTTGCTAATACATTTAAAAAACTTACAACCATTGAAAGTAATGAGGATGCAGATTTAATAATTAACAAACTTTTAACCCTTCTTCAAAATCTTATTAATAAGGAAGAAAAAGAAATAAAATCAGTTTCTAATATTAAAAACATCAACAAAACCGGGATTGATATAACGCTCTCCTCTTTCCGTAAACATTTAGACGATGATGAAATCTTTATTGAATATTCTGCTGGAGAAAAATATTTTTATGCACAAAAAATTAGTCGTGAAAATACTTCTTTGATAAAAATCCCTTTGTCGCAGCATGAACTGATTGAAAGAATTATTTTCTTTCGTAAATCAATTGAAAGAGGAAAATGGAATGCGAAGGATATTGCTTGGCGCCCGCCGGCTCATTCGTTATATACTTTGCTTTTGGATTCGCTTTTAAATAACGAGCCGGGTAATGCAAAGAAAAAAATTGTATTATCCCCTTGCAGTATTTTACATCAAATTCCATTTGCAGCGTTATTAAAGAAATCGAGCAAAGAGAATAACGCCACATCCTTGGTTGACAGCTTCCCAATATCTTATAGCTATTCTGCAAAAGACTACGCAGAGTATTTGCAAAAACCAAAATACCATTTTGAATCTTTACTGGCTTTTGCACCGAACGGCGGCGAACTAAAATACACAGAAGATGAAGTATCTAATATCCCGAAAACCCTTTTTAGCAAAATAAAAATTTTAAAAGGTGAAGAAGCTTCATCGCGGAATTTCCAAAACAAAGCCAATTCTTTTAGTGTAATTCATATTTCAACCCATTCTGAAATAGATATTATCAATCCACTTCAGTCAAAAATTAAATTTAATGATGCTTACTTAAAATTAATTGACCTTCAAAATTACCCGCTAAATGCGGAGTTAGTAGTGCTTAGTTCTTGCGAATCCGGAAAGACTATCGGCTCGTTAGATGATATACCTACTTCAATTGATCTTGAAAGTTTTCCCAAAGCTATTCTATCATCGGGAACAAAGTGCGTTCTTTCAACTCTTTGGAAAGTAGATGATTTTTCTGCTTCAGAAATAACAACCCAATTTTACTATTCACTTCTCCGCCAAAAAGAAAATAATAATTTCGATCTGCCCGAAGCTTTGTCTGCTGCACAAAGAAATTTTTATAAAACACAGATCAAAAAAAAACATCCATTTTATTGGGCGCCATTCTTTTTATCTAACTAATTTTTTTGTAAAAAATATATATTGTGTCCGTATAACTTATTTGTATCAAAAAGCAAATTAATACAAATGTAGGAGTACGGAAATGAGAACTAAATACAGGCAATTAGTTTTTTTGCTGACATTGTCCACAATTATTTTTGGACAAATTGTTTTGGCGCAGGTGCCGCAAACCATTAGCTATCAAGGTATTTTAACTGATGCCGGAGGCACTAACGTACCCGATGGCAATTATGATCTTACCTTCAAACTTTATGACGCACTCAATACTGAACTGTGGACTGAAATACAAACTACTGCAGTATCCAAAGGGATATTCAATGTAATTTTGGGAAGTGTAAATCCGCTTACCATTCTTTTTAATGAACAATATTGGCTCGGGGTAACGGTTGCTAACGGTGCAGAACTACTCCCGAGGTTAGCGTTTACTTCCTCTGCGTACAGCTTAATGAGTAAATCAATTGTTGACGGCGCTATTACAAGTCCAAAGATTGCAAACGGACAAGTAGTAAAAAGTATTAACTCATTAAAAGATGAAGTTACACTTGCAGCGGGAAGCAATGTGTCAATCACTCCAAGCGGCAACACTCTTACAATATCATCTTCCGGCGGAACAGGCGGCGGTGATATTACTGCTGTTATTGCCGGAACAGGTTTAACCGGCGGGGGAACCACCGGCGATGTTACTTTGAATGTAGCTATTCCTCTTCAATTAGAGGGTAATTTGGCTGATCCGCAATCAACAATTTATGCGAAAAATACTGGTGTTGACGGTGATGCAATAGTTGGAGAAAGTAATTCCGGAGACGGTACTTCTGGCATTAGTAATACGGGTGATGGGTTATATGGACAAACTGAAACAGCTCGTGGGGTTTACGGCATTAATAATAATTCAGGAAACTTTGGTTATTTAGCTTCAAACGATTATGGAGTTTATGGCGAAGGTTTTTTGGGCGGTTCAGGTTACATAGGCTCTACTAATTATGGTGTTTATGGTAAAATGGGAACTACTACTGAAGGGTACCTTGGTTCAGACAACTATGGAGCCTATGGCAAACACGTCACTAGTAACAGTTACGGCTATCTTGGCGGCGATGGATATGGAGTTTATGGCGATGCTACGCAGGGTTTAATTAACTTCGGGGTAATGGGAAAACACTCCCAATTTGGGAATTGGGGAATACTTGGTTCTGCAAATTATGGGGTTCGTGGAATGCATAATGGCGGCAATACGGGAGATCTTGGTACAAACAGTCACGGCGCGTATGGCTTTAGCGCGGCACAGTTTGGCGTTTGGGGCGAAAGCAATACCGGTCAGGGTGTTCACGGAAAAAGCAACACAAATAACGGAGTGTTTGGTGAGAGCACTGATTTTGAAGGTGTTTATGGAGCAAGTACTAATGGGTGGGGTATCGCGGCTACAAATACCGGCAGCTCAAATATGGGGCTATTGGGAGGCGTAAATAATGCTATTTACGGTTTTACAAATAATGTAGGACAGAGAGCATTATTGGTTGTTTCAAATGGAGGAGCGGGTGAAGCTGCATATCTACAAGGCTCTACTACAGTAACTGGTACACTCTATAAGGGTGGTGGTGCATTTAAAATTGATCATCCGCTCGACCCGGCAAATAAATATCTCTATCACTCATTCGTTGAATCACCGGATATGATGAATGTTTATAACGGAAATGTGACACTTAATGGAAACGGAGAAGCAACAATTGAGCTGCCTAATTGGTTTGAAGCATTAAATAAAGATTTTAGATATCAGCTTACTTGCATCGGAGGATTTGCGCAAGTTTATATCGCTCAAGAAGTTTCAGGCAACAGTTTCACAATCGCTGGCGGTTCACCCGGTATGAAAGTCTCATGGCAGGTTACCGGTATCCGCAAAGATAAATTTGCAGAAGCGCATCGCATCCCACTTGAGGAATTTAAAGAAGGAAAAGAACGAGGAAAATATTTACATGCTGTTGAAAACGGAATGCCGGAAAGTTATGGAATAGATTACGAAGAGAATCAGAAACTAATGCAACAACAGACAGAGATGAGGCAAAAAATAGAAAAGCAAAATTCGGAAAAAGAAAATAGCCGTAATCTTCGTAAAGAAAATTAGGAGATAATATTATGAAAAATTTATTAAGAGCAATCATAATATTTTCTCTGGCTCTTCCCATATATGCACAACAAAATTTTAAGTTGACTGCAAGCGTATTAGGAAGCGGAGGGACAAAAGCCAACAACAGTTTGTACGGCATAAGCGGTACTATCGGGCAATCTGCAATAGGTACTTCCAGCGGTTCATCATATAAACAACTTGCCGGCTTTTGGCAGGTACGGTTGATAGTTACTGATGTGGAAGATGAATCAGAAAATATTTTACCAACCGAGTACAAATTAGAACAGAATTATCCTAATCCATTTAATCCATCAACTGTTATCGAGTATGCTCTTCCTTTTAACAGTAATGTGAGTTTGGAAGTTTATAATATTTTGGGTCAACGTGTTGAAGAGCTAATAAATTCCGAACAATCTGCCGGTTATCATAAAACTAATTGGAATCCAAAAGTTTCATCCGGAGTTTATTTCTATCGTATTACTGCTGCTTCTGCAGATAATCCACCAATTCTATTTTCTCAAACACGCAAGCTGTTGTTTATGAAATAGGTAAGAAAGAAATATGGGAAATAATTTTTTAAGAGTTATCATTTTTTTATCAATTGTGTTTATTAATGCTGTAGATAGTTATGCTCAATGGCAGAGTATTGGTCCCGGTGGTGGAAGCGATTTACATTTTGCAGCAATTCAACCGGATAATGCGGATGTGATTTATGTAGGCGGTGATATTGAAGGAATTTTTAAAACAACCGATGGCGGAAACACCTGGAAAAATATTAACAATAATATTTCGCATACAAATCTTGGAGCTGGCGCTTATTGGACAAACGATATAGTTATTGATCCAATAAATTTTAATAGAGTATATTTTTGTTCGGGGGTTGGATTATTCCGCAGCGAAAATGCCGGGGATTCATGGAACTTGATTTTTCCTTCAAGCTATCTTCCGGATGATGAAGGAATATCGGTATCAACCATTGCTGTTGACCCGAACAACACCGATAGATTATTTATTGGACTTGGCGACGGCGCTGACGGAGCTTTAGCAGACTTCCATCCGTTTGGAAATTATGAACAACAAACCGGTATTTATAGAAGTATTAACGGAGGTGCAAGCTGGGAAGAATTGAATATTGGTATGCCGGCTTTTACTAATGTTCATTCAATAATTATTGTGCCGAATGAACCGGAGAAAATAATTATTTCTACTTCAAAAGGAATTTATAAAAGTTCAAACGGAGGAGATAGCTGGCAAAGTTCAAACAATGGGCTGCCTCATACAAATGTCCATAGATTATTGGGTAAAAAATTAGGAAATGATTTTGTTTTATACGCTACAATTAAAACGCTCGGTAACACCGGCAATCCGAATTCTTTTCAAGGCGGAATTTTTAAGAGCGTTGATTTTGGTAGTAATTGGATTGACATAACAGGTAACCTTCCAAGATATAATTCTGACAGCGAATTATTTTTTGATTACTGGAAACTTGATACACATCCAACGAACCCCAATATAATTGTAACCGCTGCTACACGCGGAAGTTCTTATTATGATTCTGGAATCTATGCAACTTATGACGGAGGCGTTTCATGGAATTATGTTTATTACCCGGTTATCGGCGGATGGATGGAAAATTGGTTTAACGATCCTTATGGATTTGATATTAAAATTGCACCGTCCGATCCCAATAGATGGGTGCTGCTGTTAGTTGATGTTGAGATTAGCAACGACGCTGGAAACACATGGAATCAAGCTTTTACAACTCAAGTTGGAACTGCATGGAAAGGAAACGGACTCGAGTTAATGAATACCGAAACAATTTCATTTCATCCAACGAATCCGGATATACTTTGGATTGGTTATGACGATATGGGATTATTCAGATCTGAAGACGGTGGTAATTCTTTCATACGGCTCGACCCGGCGATGAATCCGACTATAGGAAATCTTTCTGAGATTGATGCGGTGAAAGATATTGAAGTCGACCCTATAAACGGAGATTTATACATCAGCAGGTATCAAGGTTCTCAAGGCGGATATTTGGCAGATTACAGTTCCGGCGGAATTGTATTCAGTAATGATATGGGTAATACTCAAATTGAAATTTCTTCAGGTTTGCCATCCGGTCGCCATGATCTTATTTTAAATAAACAAACCGGTCAACCCGGCAGCAGAACTTTATATGCGTCTGTATTTCATCATGGAGTTTATAAATCCACTAACAGCGGTTCAAGCTGGCTTTCAATTAATAATGGATTGGGCGGCGATGCACAATATGCTTGGGAAATAATTTATGACCCGAGTAATTCAGAAACTTTATACCTCGGTTTGAACAGAAGAGGCGCCGGACTAAAAAATCTATATAAAAGTACAAACGGCGGACAAAGTTGGCAGCAACTTTCAAACTTCCCCCCGGGTGATGTTTTATCAATCTATATTAATTCAAAAGGTATTTATTCAGGAGTTACGGATAATTTTGATTGGAATAAGAACGGCGGTTTGTATTTCTCATCAGACGACGGAGCGAGTTGGACAAAAATTTTGGAACACTCGCGTGTAACAGATATCTCCTCAAAACCGGGAGATGATAATACATTATTAGCAGTCGGACAGCAGTGGTTCAGAATCGGCGCCGATATTCCTTCATTATTTTTAAGCACTGATGGAGGGAATAATTGGAACGATATATCTAATGGATTAAATAATACATTTATTAATACCGCACGTTTTTATCCTTATAGAACTAACGAAATTTTTATCTGCACAGCGGGCGGAGGTTTATGGAGAACTGATTATTCTACAGATGTTGTAAAAGAAGAATCTATACCAGTTAATTATGCTTTATTTCAAAATTATCCCAATCCATTTAATCCGAGTACAACTATAAGGTTTCAGTTGCCAGTGAGCAATCATGTAACTCTTAAAGTATTTGACAACCTCGGAAAGGAAGTTGCAACACTTGTAAACGAAAAAAAATCTGCAGGTAATTATGAAGTTAATTTTAACTCAAGCAAAATTTCGAGTGGTGTGTATTTCTACCGATTAACTGCGGGTAGTTTTTCAATCTTAAAAAAGATGATTTTGTTGAGATAAAAACAAGAACTTAAACAAATATTTCATCCGTATTTAACTCTTGCAGAAGGGATAAAAATTGCAGCTATAAGTTTTGATAAAGATGTTAAGAGACTTAGTTGTTGCGCAGTACAGTTTGGTAATTACTTAAACTCATCATCTATCAGCGTTTCTGCAATATGGTTTACATAGTTGCTCATAATTTTGTGAGCAACGCCGACTATCAATTCCAAGACTTGTTCTTTTGAATATCCGGCAGATAAAAAAGTTTCTATCTCTTCCGGCAGTACCCAGCCTCTCTTTTCAATTATGGTTTTGGTAAATATTCTAAGCCTCTGAAGTTTTGGATTCTCAAAAGATTTGTCTTGCAAAAGCGCCGTTAATATTTCTTCCGGGAAATTTGACAATCTATCAAAGTAACTGTGGGCTGCTATGCAATAGGCGCAGCCATTTGCTTGATTAATAGTCATCTCAATTACTTCTCGTTCAATTGGAGAAAAAGAAGTTTCATTAAACAGCTTTCCAATTTCTTTATAAGCTTTTAATAATACCGGTGAATCAGCCATTACAGCGTGCATATTTGGAATAAACCCAATTGCTTTTTGTGTGGTTTCCAAAATATTTTTCACAGCGCTAGGTGCTGATTCTACAGTATGTATTTTAAATATGCTCATATAATTTTATTCAACTCCATAAATTTTTGTTTCAGGATGAAAAGCTAACCAAGCAAATGCAAAATGGTTCCCGTGCGGTTCGATTCGTAATTCTTTTCCTTTAAGTTTACCTTCAATGCATCTACCTATAATATCCCATTTCGAATTTGTTTCATTATCCAAAATGATTCCGTTTTCTTTTCTAAAGGTTAAAATTTTATCCTGCAGCTTTGAGTTGAATACTGTAACCATACCAACATCTTTTGATTCGGAAATTTCTTTCTCATCCAATACAGATACTGTTCCTGGTTGATAGAACAGCACAACATTTTTTCCGTTAAACTCATCATTGAGAACTCCCTTTTCTACAACAACAGAAAAAGTATAAATTTTAAATTCACCGGCACTTCTTATATCAACTATTCTTTCCATCGCAGGAAGTCTTGGATCAATTTGGTCAGGACTAAAAAATCTGTCGTAAGGTTTTCCATCGGACTTATCATAATTCTTATAAAAATTCTTGCCATAATATTCTTCACTACCTTCGATGCCAGTAGCTTTGGATAAGATTTTACCATCAGGGTATCGTTTAAAAAATTCTTCAACGGAAATAACAAGTGAAGGTATCACATTTAATTCTGCACCTTCAAGATTTCCCACAATTGCTTTCCCTTCAAGCTGCTGCCACCAGGTTTCTGTTTGTTTATCTGCCATTACCATATCACTTTTGCGCAGCATTCCTGATACTTCAAACTGAAGTAAAAAATCTTTTCCTTTGTATTTAAGTCTTCTGTCATACACAATTCCTGCATTGCAAAGCGGACAGAAAGTTGAAAGAATAGGCACACCCGATAAAGTATCATTCGCAATTTCGTGAATGGAAAGCATGTTAAGCGGGTAGGCTTTTGCTTGACCATTTATCTCAACAGAAATTACGGGTTCTTTTAAAAAGAAATCTTTTAGTCCATCTTCCATGCCGATAAATTTAGGATAATTTAAAACAGCAAAGCTGCCCCGCGGCAACACAACAGACAATTCCGATAGATCAATGTTTGTTAATGTCGTATCAGTGTTCCAATTAAACGGAATGTTTTTTGGATTTTTCATTTGACTGAAAGTCAATGAAGTAAAGATCACTAATAGACTTAGCACAAATTTGATTTTCATTTTATATCCTTTTTGTTTTGTCAATGTTTAATTAAAAAGAATCTTTAAACTAATTTTGAATAATTAACAATCTGTGTCCGTTTGGATCTTTTACTATAAATCCTTTACTAAAACCAGCATAATTTTTATTCATGGTTATTATTCCTGTGTATGTTTGATAACCAGCATTCTTAATTTTACTAAAAAGTTCATCAATGTTTTTTGTTGATAGTTTCGTTTGCCAATGCACCAAATCATTTGCATTAATATTTTCCGGATTTGATCTGCCTCCTTTGGGAGTAAGATAATTAAGAAACTCAATGCCGAAACCAAAATCAGAATGAAGCCCTGTAATCTTTAGATGAGCGCCTTCAACATTATTCAATCTTGATTGTTCAATTCCGTAATTTTCACTTTCGTCGCCAACTTCCATTCCTAAAACATCACGATAAAACTTTAAACTTTCATCCGTGTTCGAAACCGCAATTGCTGTGTGATCAATCCCAAGAAAAAGTTGGTCTGACTTTTTATGCCACTTTACATTTCCCTTGTCCGGAGGAAATTCTAGTATTTCAAGCGGATGACCATCCGGATCTTGAAAATAAAATGCTTTTATGCCGCCGGCATTTTTATTCCAATCCGGTAAACGCTGCGGTTCAACAGAAATATTTTTTACATCGTTTAACTTTAGCCATGCATAAGCGC